>FSSH01002911.1_pt2 | contig 58338 bp, 57 predicted proteins | sample 1166101 | NCBI WGS metagenome assembly FSSH01 (sample SAMEA32972668, study PRJEB13176) | freshwater metagenome | biome: Drinking water system; feature: Biomass in drinking water that filtered by 0.45 um membrane; material: drinking water | place: USA | collected 2012-12-20 | depth 0 m | reverse complement strand
TATAAGGAAGTCTTGAACAGGCTGGAGACTGAATCCCCCGGCACGAAGCAGTATTTCTATTGGGGGTTTTTGGAGAAACAGCGTAAGCAAGGTGCCACGTCCGCACCGACGACAATGGCTGAAAAAGACCAGACGATCCTGCATCCCTGCATGTCATGCGGTCAGCCGACGACCGCCGAAAGTTGTTCGTACTGCAAACTCATGGCGCGGGCAAAGAGCGCTGTCCCGCACTGATCGCATACAGGCAAACGGATGGCCTCTCCCCCACGCGACTATTACCAGATCCTCGGCCTATCACGGGAAGCCTCCGCCGACGACATTAAAAAAGCTTACCGACGCCTTGCCCGCCAGTACCATCCCGATCTCCATGCCGGCACGAAAAAAGTCGAGATGGAACGGAAGTTCAAAGAGCTCAATGAAGCACAGGAAGTACTGTCCGACCCTGAGAAACGGAAAAAGTACGATCAGCACGGTTCGCAATGGGAACAAGCCGAGGCATTTGAGCAGGCGCGCCGGCAGACCGGGGGTGGATTCGGCGGCAGGGCTAGTGCAGGGTATAGCACAGGAGACTTCTCAGATATCTTTGAGAATCTCTTTGGCGGGAGTGCGCGAGCTGGCGGCCCACGAGGATTTGCCTCACAGGGTGAGGATGTGGAAACCGACGTCGCGCTGTCTTTGCGGGAAGTGCTATCCGGTGTGACGAAGCGCGTCTCCCTCATGGAAGCGGTATCCTGTAGATCCTGCCGAGGGAGCGGATCGCTTCGGGGCCGCCCTTGTCAAGTCTGTCATGGATCGGGCACGGGCATGGAACCGACGACAATCGAGGTCAGGATTCCGGCCGGTGTGCTCGCCGGCACCAGAGTGCGTGTGGGTGGGAAAGGCCAGCCTGGCAGCAACGGCGGAAAGCGTGGAGACCTCTACCTCCATGTCTCAATTAAAGAGGACAGGATATTTCGCCGGCAAGGCAGCGATCTCCACGCCACTCTCCCCGTCTGGCCCTGGGAAGCTGCGTTGGGGGCTGAAGTGATGGCGCCGACATTGGGAGAGCCGGTTCGCGTGAAAATTCCAGCCGGAAGTCGAGCGGATAGCAAACTGCGCCTCAAGGGAAAAGGCCTTCCGACGGCGACCGGTGCCCATGGCGATCTATTCCTCACCCTACAAATCGTTATGTCGTCCTCCATCTCAAATGAGGAACGGCTACTGTACGAGCAACTTGCCAGACAACCCCATCAAGACCCGCGGGCTGAGTTGATCATCAAAGCGCAACAGGAATAGATATAACGTACAGGAGGTCCGGGCGCGAGACGGACTCTGCAAATCCCCTCGAAAGCCGCTGCGTCCTGCCCGCTTCCTCCCCTGTTCCCTTACGGTTCGGCGTATGGCGTTTGCTTGCGTTGCCTCGGTCTGTATGGCAAGCTACAGCGCGTAAATGGCGAGCCGATCATGACTTATCTGACCGAAGTTAGATGTGTGCCATTTTCAGCCGTTCCGTAAGGTGTTCCTAGATAAAGGAGGAGTCTATGAAGCGAGCAACAAAGACGATTGTGTCATGTGGTGTTGCAGCGGTGTTTATGCTGGCCTTGGGGGGGACCGGTGTATGGGCCAATGATCCCAGTTACGGTCATGCCGGCAGCCATGGTGGACACGGTGCAATGGGTGGTTACGGGAAAGGCATGATGCATAGCGGGACCGGCCATTTGATCCGGCACTTGCTCAAGCATGAAAAGGACATCGGGCTGACGGCGGACCAAGTAGCGAAACTGAAAGACTTCCAATTGAGTCTGGACAAGGTCCGTATCAAGGCAGAAGCTGAGATTCAAATTGCCGAGCGTGAGCTGAAGTCCCTCACGGATGACGATAAGTCGGATGTTGCTGCAATCGAAATGAAGCTGAAACAGAGCGAAGATCTACAGATACTGCTTCGCTTGACCGCGATCAAGATGCGGCGCGACGTGATGGCGGTGTTGACACCGGAGCAGCGTGAGAAGGAAAAGACCGAACACGACAAATTGATGTATCAGCACAAAGGGGGGGATATGGGGCACGGCAATCCACACGGCGGCGGCATGCCCCATGGCTCCAATCCCCATGGCAAGAACCCGCATACCGGTTATGGCGAGGTTGCACCACCTTCTTCACCCAGCAACATGTCTGCGCAATAACATTGCCGTCTTGCAGGCCGCATCACATTCGATTGTGATGCGTTGCGCACGACACGCACGAAGAGAAAGGACGAGTAGAATAGGCTATGCCGAAAGACCTAATACTGAAGAGTCATGATCTGCTGGTTGGCCCGTCCCGGGCACCGGCACGGGCGATGCTGAAAGCCGTTGGCTTTACCGACGATGATTTGTCCAAGCCTCTCGTCGGAGTGGCCAATACCTGGATCGAGGTCATGCCGTGCAACTATCACCTTCGCCGGCTATCGGAGCGGGTCAAAGCCGGGATTCGTGCTGCCGGTGGAACACCGATCGAGTACAACACGATCGCGGTTTCGGACGGCATTTCGATGGGGACCGAGGGCATGAAGGCCTCGCTCATCAGCCGGGAGGTGATTGCCGACTCGATCGAGTTGGTTGCGCGCGGCCACTTGTTTGATGCGGTTGTCGCGCTGTCCGGCTGCGACAAGACGATTCCTGGCACAGTCATGGCGCTTGCCAGGTTAAATTTGCCATCCGTCATGCTGTACGGCGGTTCCATCATGCCCGGAAAATTCCAGGGGCACGACGTCACGATTCAGGATGTCTTCGAAGCCGTCGGCAAACACGCATCCGGCCACATGACCAACGCTGAACTGAAAGACCTCGAAGACCATGCCTGTCCTGGCCCCGGCGCGTGCGGCGGACAGTTTACGGCCAATACCATGGCAATTGCCTTTGAGTTTCTGGGCATTTCACCCATGGGGCGCAACGGCGTCCCTGCCATGGATCAGCAGAAGGATGATGTCGCCTTCGAATGCGGCAAGATGGTCATGGAATTGATCAAACAGAACGTCCGGCCCAAGCAGATCATCACCCGCAAGTCGCTTGAGAATGCGATTGCTGCGGTTGCAACAACGGGTGGGTCGACCAATGCCGTGCTCCACCTTCTTGCAGTGGCGCGCGAAATGGGGATTAAACTGAACATCGACGATTTCGATAAGATCAATCGCAAAGTCCCGTTGCTTGCCGATCTCAAGCCCGGGGGGCGGTTTACTGCCGCCGACCTCTACGCGGCTGGAGGGACAACACTGGTAGCAAAGCGCTTACTTGACGCAGGTATTCTTCACGGCAATCAGCCGACGGTAACAGGGCTCACGATTGGAGAAGAAGCGAAGAAAGCTATCGAGACACGAGACCAGCAGGTGCTTCGTCCGTTATCGAGCCCGATCAAACCAACCGGCGGCATGGTCATCCTGAAAGGTAATCTTGCGCCGGAAGGCTGTGTGGTCAAGGTTGCCGGACATTCCATGATGAAATTCCAAGGTCCGGCAAGAGTCTACAATCGGGAAGAAGATGCGTTCGGTGCAGTCAAGTCCGGGCATATTAAGGCCGGCGATGTGGTGGTGATTCGGTACGAAGGTCCTTCGGGAGGACCGGGTATGCGCGAGATGCTGGGAGTCACGGCTGCCATTGTCGGGGCAGGACTCGGCGATTCCGTGGCATTGTTGACCGACGGGCGTTTCTCCGGCGCAACACATGGCTTGATGGCCGGCCACGTTGCTCCGGAAGCGGTGAGAGGCGGCCCTATTGCGGCAATTAGAAACGGCGACCGGATTACTTTCGATATTGCCAAACGCCGGCTGGATGTGAATCTCACGCAGAAGGAAATTTCCGCCAGGCTCAAGAAGGTCAAGCAGCCGGTACCCCGCTATACATCCGGCGTGATGGCGAAATACGCGAGGCATGTCTCATCCGCCTCGGAAGGGGCCGTCACGAGCTGATCATCATATCAGTTGTGGCAAGAGACCAGGGGGATGAGCACATGCGGTCAACTCCCTGGCTTCTTATCACCGCACCGTGACAAATCTTATTGCCCTTTGAACCTTCCCCTCATCTCAATCATCATTTTTCCCAGATCCGCTTCCGCCTTACTCTGTTCACTTACGAGCTGATCTAAATTATAGGGTCGAGCCGGTGTGGATGGTACAATCGTGGCAGGATTCGTTGGAGACCCGGCTGAACTGCCGGCCTTGGGCTGAGCCGGTATAGGTACTGGAGATTCAGAGACAGGGGCCGGAGGGACAGTCATAACTCTGGCAGGTGAAGAATTGGCTTGAGTAGTGGGAGCCATGGCAAATACGCCATGCAGGCTAAGCCACTGCGTTACCACGGCCGACTTCAAGGAGAAACTGATGCTTGCGATCGGCATTCCATCGGCAGCCATACGTGCGATCGCGGTATTCACTCCCACCATCCGGGCTTGCTGGTTAAGCAAGGGACCGCCTGAATTTCCACGATTAATCCCCGCCTCCGTTTGAAAAACATGCTTGCCCGGGACACCCTTGAAATGGTCGAATTCTGCGCTGATTGTGCCGGTGGTTAAGGTCCAGAGCCCACCCTGCTCAGGATGACCGATGGCTACGACATGATCTCCGATACGTGCCGTCTCCGAATCACTAAGCGTCACAACCGGGAGCGGTGCCTTAACCTCATCCAGCTTAAGCAACGCCAGATCCAATGGCTGCGAATAGGCCACGACTCGCGCTGTACTGCCGCGAGACAAATCACGTTTCTGATCGCCGCTCACCCTGTCCGGCTTCAGATAGACCATGAGTCTGGGAAACGGCCGGCCCGTCGCTTCTTCAATGATCACATGGGCATTGGTCAGCACGAGTCCATCCGATTGGATAATGGAACCCGTTCCTCCGTTGCCACGTGTGCCGGTTTCAGGATAGCCCATGACCATCACGACCGCAGGAGCAACCTGCTCATAAATCTCTCGCGGGCTGAGATCCTTGGCCTGTACAGCTTCAGCCACAAGCAGCAAACCGATTGTCAGTTGTGCAAGGTACATACGCTCTCAGCAAGTTCCCAATATGACGTTAGCGGAAGTCTCGACGCTGGAAAATGACGGATGCCAGCAGGAGCAGGAAGGCGGTGTAGGCCATGCCGTACGCGACAATCAGCACCAGTTCGTTGAGCGGCACATCGATGTGGTGCGTGACATTCCCTTTCAGATTAAATCGCTCCAGGTTGGGTAATAGGTAGTACATTCCCTCCAGCACACTTCGACCAAGACCGTCCATTTTCTGGCCGAACGTTTTCAAATCCGCTGTCAGATGGCCGATCACATAAATAGCCAGCGTGAAAATGGCACTCAGGGTCGCGCTGGTAAAGGTTGAACACAGCAGTGCGACCGCGGTGACTACCATGCATTCGAGTAAAATGAGCCCGATGGCCTGAAAGAGGACCGCTTCGATGGGCACACTCTGAGCGATGAGGACAGCGAGGAGACCGGCCGTCATGATCAGCATATTTACAAGCAATGTAATGGTGAGCCCGAAAAACTTTCCAAGAAGAAACTCAAAGCGGGCGACCGGCTTGGATACGATGGTATAGATCGTTTTCTTGTCGATTTCTTTGCTGACCAATCCGATACCGACAAAAATGGCGATCAGGACACTGAAGATATTGACGCTTCCGAGACCGATGTCCAGCAGCAGTCGATGGAATTCGCCCAGTGTCAGTCGCATCAGCAGAAGGGAACTGCCGATCATCAAGAGGGCGAAGATCAGGAGGTTGTACAGCAGCTTGTCTCTGAGATTCTCGCGAAACGTGTTCAATGCAATTGATAACACCTTCATGACACCGGCGCCTCCTTCGCGGACTGAATCACATTCGCCTCTCGGATAAACAGATCTTCGAGTGAGGCTTTATGCGGTGTGAGCGCCACCAGCTTGGCCTTGGCCGACCGGATCACGTCGAGCGCCTGATCGACATCCTGCTGGCTTGCCAATACCACCATGACCCGCTCCCCTTGAAGGACGACCTTCCCTGCCAAGGGCCTGATCCGTTCCAACGCTTCTGGAAGCAGCCGATCGATCACCATTTCCACTTCGTGAGTGGTACCCTGCGCAATCAATTCCGACACAGGTCCACAGGCAACCAGCCTCCCCTTCATAATCATGGCCACGCGATCGCAGAGCATCTCCGCATCATGCAGAATGTGAGAACTGAACATCACTGTCTTGCCGGACTCTTTTAAGCGGAGGATGAGGTCGCGGACTTCTTTGCGTCCAATCGGATCGAGGCCAGACATCGGCTCGTCTAGTACCACCAATTCAGGGTCATTGATCAATGCCTGTGCAATCCCCACCCGCTGCAACATGCCCTTGGAAAACTTGCGCAATTGCAGATCGCGAGCATGCGTCATCCCGACAAGGTCTAATAATTCATCAACGCGTTTTTCGAGCGCAGCTCCGAAGAGCCCAAATAGATGCCCATAGAATCGCAAGAATTCTCTGCTGGTCAGGTAGTCATAAAAATACGGCGATTCCGGCAGAAATCCAACTTTGGCTTTGGCCGCGGGAGCGCCGCTTGGCTGTCCAAAGAGTGTCGCCGTTCCCCCACTCGGATAGATCAACCCCATCAACATCTTAATTGTCGTCGTTTTTCCTGCCCCATTGGGACCCAAAACTCCAAACACCTCGCCTCGCCGCACATCGAGAGACAGTCCATCGACAGCAGTAACGCGGCGGCCCCAGAATCCGACACGGAAGACCTTACGCAGATTTTGAACTTGTACGATGGTTTGGCCTGCTTCATCCACGGTTTCTGACCTCAGCTATATCTTTCCCCGCTTGTCTAGCCTGAATACCTTCAGTTGGTCAGGATGGGTTGAACTTCTGACCTTGCCAGTCTCGGGATCCAGTTTATAGACTCCGCCAAATGGCTCTTGGGGAAGGCGGGCAAGATACCCGCTGATCGCCAGTTCGGGTAATGTACTTGGATAACGTCCTTGTGTGTCACGATACCGTTGGGCTGCCGACTCCAACAGGCGAATATCCCGTTCAATCATGATTTCTTTTGCCCGTTTCGCTAGGACTTCGCGCATACCCTCATCGTGCGTCTGTTGCCAAAGCGCTTGAATGAATTGGAGTGCGGTATCAGGGTTATTCGCCTCTGCATACATCCGCGTTGCAAGTCCGGGAAGGTACGCCGGGCCGTCTGGTAGGCGTGCCGCTGCCGCTACATAATCGGCAGCCTTCGCGGCGTCGCCCAAAATAAAGTAGTGGTTGTAACCAAGTAAAAAAGGGATATTCCAAACGCCCGGGTTTGACTTAAACCCCTTGTCAAGTAGCTGGTTGCTCAAATCGACACGGTCAGCCAAATTAGTCAGGACGACACCACCCACGTAGTACGCATAGTCATACTGGGGGTCGAGTGTCGTGATAACATCAAGCGTGTGGTAGATCCATTCATATTCGTCTGCTGAATTCCTCTTCTTGCCAAGCACCTGCAAAAGTCGGAGCCACAGAACATCCGCGCCAATATGATGATATCCAAGAAGGGCCGGTTTGAGATATTCTCCGCGAGGCAACTGGGCCAATTCTTCGATCTGGCTGATGCTTCGATCTGCACGGTAATCAAGATTCCGCTGGAACTGGATAGCGAGGACAAAACTGATAATTAAGCCGGCAAGGATGAGACTGGCATTGGTACCGCCACTTATCCGAGTGCGTGCGGATTGTTTGGCTACTGGCAGGGCGCTCATCGATGCACCGTCGTTCTATGGAACAGCCTAGCCCGCCGGTTTTACCCGACGGGCCAGGCCAGTACGCATCCTATCTATACGAACTTAGTAAACGCCAGTTGTGCAATCTGCTGCACCATGATCAACTGCCGATACCCACGTTGAGATACCAGCAGCACCATCGCCATCCAGATTGGCCTTGGCATGGGCAAAGAAGTTATTGGCACCAGCGATTGGAACACCACTAGCACCACCCGCACCACCCGCACCGGCCGCCGTGCAGGAGTTGGCAGCGCCGCCCAAACCAGCCGGATGGTAGGTCAAAGCAGCGCCTACACCAGCCAGCAGTACCCCATCCACTGCATAGTGATAGTTGACATTTCCGGTTGCTCGGAAACCAATATCATTAAAGGTCCCTGCAAGTACAGGAGCAGCACCGACACACCAGGCTACCGGAGCGGGAGTTGGGGGAGTACCCAAACCCCACTGCCACGGAATGCTTTTTGTGCCAGCAGCTACTGGTTGACCTAACTCCGGACGAACTCCGATATAACAGCCTTGTTCCCCCTGGAAAGACACCATAGATGTCTTAATCGCCTGCAGGTTTGTCTTAGCCTCGGACTGCCGGGACTTCATCTGATACTGCAAGAAGTTCGGAATGGCGATGGCCGCCAGGATGCCGATGATCGCCACAACGATCATCAACTCGATGAGGGTAAAACCCTCTTGTTTCTGGAATACCTTACGCATCGTACTGCCTCCTTGTTGATGGTTCACTGACGGCCCGACTCACTTCGTCTATTTCCATAACCTGCGGCGTTCATGTTGCCGCCTACCTGTCCCTTTAGCAGGTTTGGTGCCTGTCAGCGACATTGGTAACCCTACCACTAAACTATTGAAAAGCAATGAGTTATGAAAATATGGCGGCGAGTGGATTACAGAAGCCCGGTGTGGTCGGTTTCCAGATTCTGTTCGAGGCAGCCGAGAATTGGCATTTTCCTCCTAAGCTCTGGACCAAAACTGCATATGGAAAGCGGTCTGTGGCCTAAGAAAAAAGCGCCGATTCGAAGGGAATACCGTTATAAAAGAATCTGAGAGCAATTTTGAGGAGAGACGATGTGGGAATGGAACACTTACGGATTGAGAGGCTGCGCCTGTATCTTCTCAGATACGCGCCGCTTGGCCTGTTGGATACGTTCTTCTTTGGTGGGATCGCCCATACCCTGTTCCTGAAATCGTTGGAGCAGTTTCTCATTAGAAGGATCGAGTTCAAGGGAGTGCAGCCAGGCTTCTCTGGCATCAGACAATTGCTGTTGTTTCATGTAAATCTCACCGAGGTGCTCATAGATTACAGGATCGTCGCCGACAAGCGACACGGCGCGTTTGATCTCTGTCAGCGCCTCGGCCAGAAGGCCGGATTTATAGAACGCCCATCCAAGACTATCGACGTAGTACCCATTCTCAGGTTTAAGCGCGACGGCACGCCTGGTCAGTGATAAGGCTTGATCGATCTTAATCCCTCGCTCTGCATAGCTATAACCAAGGTAGTTCAAAGCATCGGCATGGTGCGGGTCTATGGTTAACGCCGACTCCATCGCCTTGACCACATCATCGAACCGATTGAGTTTGTCATAGGCCGTCCCCAGGTTGAAATGCAGGTCGGCATGCTTTGGATTATGGCGAATCCCCTCTTGGAACGCCTCCGATGCCTTCTCGTACTGTTCACTCTGCAAATGAGCGAGTCCGAGTACAACATGGGGTTCAGGCTGCTTGGGGGTAAGCCGCACGGCTTCTTTCAGATGTGTGATCGCCTCAGGAAACCTCTTGAGACGGTACTGGAGGACTCCCAAATGAACATGACTTTCAGTATAGGTCGGATCCAGCTGGATGTTGGATTGGTAGGTTTCAATCGCCTTGGGAAAATCCTTGCTCTCTTCGTAGAGATAGCCAAGATAGTCGCGCACCTTAGGCTCAGCCGGTCTTGCTTTCAAAATGGATGTGAGCTGTTCGATCGCTTTCGAAAACTCTTTCTTTTCACCGTAAATGAGTGCGAGTCGCAATTGCGCATCGAGATCACCGGGGTCCTCCTCCAGCATCTTCTCCAGTTCAGCGAGTCCTCCTGCATAGTCTTTTGTTGCCACGTAGAGCTGGATGAGATGCTGCCGGATATCCTTATTGCGAGGATTCACCTGGTGCAAATACTTCTTAAGAATAGCAATCGCCTTTTCCTTGTCCTGCTTCGACTCATGCAGTGCGGCCAGGGCAAGATACGCCGGCTCAAAGGAAGAACTTGCGGCAATCGCACGCTCGAAACTGTCTAACGCCTGCTCGGTATTACCGGAGTCGATAGAAATACGTCCCAGATAGTAGTACCCCACCGGAGAATCCGAGGTATGCTTCAGCCCCTCTTTGACAGTCTGTTCAGCGAGTCGAACCTGCTTTTGATTCAGTAAGATAATTCCTTTGGAGAAGTAGGCATCGCCTCGTTCAGGAGCGCGCTGAATGGCCTTGTCCAACAGATGCAGGGCGCGGTCTGGTTTGCCTGACCCGGTGAGAATGCCGGCCATTTGAGTCAATAGCTGTACGTCTTGATTCGTCCCGGCACCAACCTCTTCTGCATATTGGGCTGCATTCGCCAAGTCGCCCAAGCCAAAATAGAGTCCTGCGAGGCGAGCTTTTACTTCGTATGAAGCAGAGTCGGCCGCAAGGGCCGCTCGATATTCTTTCAACGCCGTATTGTAATCATGTGCAAGCTCTGCTTGATAACCGAGCATAAAATGATAGGTGGCGGCAGAATCCGGAGCCGGCACTGTCGCTTGTGCGTTAGCGGATTGTGCAGGCGGGACAGATGATTCCTGTGCGCGGGGGGTTGCCGCGCACGCCATAAGGATGACGGGGGGCACGACTAAACAGACTCCCATCATCATCTTGGGAAGCAGCGGATGCCATCTTCGTTGATGCCGTCGATGCTGGATTGTCGGTCCTCTTTGATACACAAGTGCCTTTATTGGAATACGCTCACAACGATGTGTGTGGAAGAATTATACCGACCGGCAGAGCGATGCGCAAACTCGTCAAGACTCACGAAGATCAAGGCTCTCGAATTTGGCAAACCGGTCCTGAAAGAACAGCTCTTTTCTCCCGATCGGCCCATTCCGATGTTTACTCACGATAATGTCGGCGATCCCCTTGCGTTCTGAGTTTTGATCGTAGACATCCTCTCGATAGATAAACATGACGACATCGGCGTCCTGCTCGATCGCGCCGCTCTCACGCAAATCGGCCAGCATGGGAATCGGAGGCTTGCGGGCCTCCACGGCACGGCTTAGCTGAGAGAGCGCGACCACCGGCACGTTCAATTCCTTGGCCAATGCTTTGAGTGAACGAGAGATATCGGAAATTTCCTGCTGGCGCGATTCTGAATCACTTCGGCCCTGCATTAATTGCAGATAGTCCACAATCAGCAGATCGAGACCTTTTTCGGCTTTCAAGCGGCGGGCTTTCCCGCGCATCTGCTGCACGGTAATGCCTCCGGCATCATCGATGTAAATGGGCGCCTGTTCCAGCTTGCCGGCTGCTTCAGCCAATCGCCACCAATCCTCTTTTTGGAGTTTTCCTGTCCGTAAGGCGTGTGAATCGACACGAGCCTCGGAACTCAGCATGCGCAGCACAATCTGCGGCTTGGACATTTCCAGGCTGAAGATACCCACCACGGCCTGCGCATGAATGGCGGCATGAGTGGCAAACCCCAACGCCAGACTGGTCTTTCCCATGCTTGGTCGGCCGGCCACGACAATCAGATCGGAAGGCTGAAGCCCGGCCGTGAGATCGTCGAGATCGTAATAGCCGGTCGGCACGCCCGTCACATGCTCTTTCCGCTTCGAAAGTTTATCGACCAGGTCGAGGCTCTCCTTGATGATCTGATTGATCTGGGTGAAGGATCGTTCCAGCTTGCCCTGAGCGATGCTGAAGACAGACCGTTCCGCAAAGTCCAGCAGGTCGTCAATCGAGGCTGTTCCTTCGTAGCCTCTGGTCAACACCTCGGTCGAGGTACTAATCAATTGCCGTGCGACTGCTTTATCGCGGACGATTTTACAGTGGTACCGGATATTGGCGGAACTGGAAACGAGCTGAACCAGCTCGGCAAGATAGGCGGCGCCACCCACCGCCTCTAACTCTCCTTGTCCTGTCAATCGCTCGGTCAGCGTGATCTGATCGATCACTTCACCGGTGTCGGACAAATCGAGCATGGCTCGGTACACTTTCTTATGGGCCGTGCGATAGAAATCCTCTTCGACCAAGAGTTCCATCGCTTTCGGCATGGCGGTATTGTCCAGTAGGATTGCCCCCAAGACTGATTGCTCCGCTTCCAGGTTCTGAGGCGGCAGCTTCGGTTGTGAAAGATCAACACCCACAGACGACTTCACCGATGCCTCTGCTTGGCGTCCGCGACCGGTTGGTCTCCGGATAGCGCGGTATGGTTTTGAGACAATCCGATTCCTCGGAAAAGCCGGTCAACATTCAGTGCAAACCCGGTAGAAGGAAGATTTCTGCCGAATCGGCCGATCAAATGGTTATAGCGACCGCCGCCGCCGAGCTCGACACCGATGCCTTCGGCAAACACATCGAACACAATACCGTCATAATAGTCAAACCCGCGAAACTCCCCTAAGTCGAGAAACAGCGCGTTCTGATAGCCGTCCTCGCAGAGCGATTGATACACCCTGGCCAGCCGGTCGAGCGATTGGAGGAGCACCGTGTCATTCCCGGCCAGCTTGCGCCCTCTTGCAATCACCTCTGCGTTACCGGAAAGTTCCGGGGCTTCCAGAATAATCCGTCCGAAGCGCTGTGAGATGCGTTCCTGCCCCAAGATTTCCTGAAGCTTGGGAAGGTCTTTGCGCACAGCCGCATGCTCGGCGCGCTTCTTTCCTTCTTCCGACAAGCCGGCACGAGTCAGCAAGCGCCTGAAAAATCCGACGTGCCCGATCGAGACTTTGAACGATCGCAGACCGATCCGTTGTAAGCACTCGATCAAGAGCGAAATGATCTCCCGATCCGATGCCGGATCATCCACCCCGATGAGTTCCGCCCCTACCTGAAAGATTTCACGATCCCGCCCGGCATGCTCAGGTTCATGACGGAATACCGTTGTGCGATAAGACAAGCGCAACGGCATGCGAGCCCCCATCATCCCCATCGCCACAGTACGGGCAATCTGAGCGGTGGCATCCGGGCGGAGAAGCAGAATACGGCCGGTCGTGCGATCAGGAATCTTGTAGCATTTCTCAACCAGCTCGGGTTCGAGACCTGGGGCCAAGACATCCAGATACTCGAATGTCGGCAAGATGATCTCGTCATAGCCCTGTCCGGACAATGACTCGATCAACTGGGTCTCGATTTTCCGGAAGCGTCGTGCGGCTTCCGGCAGAATCGTCGCCATTCCGGCTGGAACGAGAGACCGTTCTCTCAGCGGCTGATTCTGCCCCGAAAGAACGCTGTGCGTCAGTGGAGCAGAAGCCATAATCGTCTACGCGGTTCGCCCGGTGTCAGGAGAGATTTGCAACTTTGACCGACAAAATATTGGAGCTGGATTTGATTTGGCTCAACACGCCAGCCGGAAAATCCGTATCGGAACCGATGATCAGCAGGGCATCCCCCCCTCGCTTTTCCAACGCACATTGCATTCGCACGATATTGATGCCGTTATCTCCCAACACCTTTCCAACCATGCCGATGACGCCGGGACGATCCATGTTATGGATGAACAGCAAGTGTCCTTCCGGAACCATTTCCACCTTGAACTGATTGATCTCCACGACCCGCGCCTCTTTTTTGTGGTAGAGCGTCCCGGCCACCTGGTGCGACACCTTGCCGGCTTCGACTCGTACACGCACAAGGCTCGTAAAGTCTCCGGCATCTGAGCTCTTGACCTCTTTGACTTCGATCCCGCGCTCCTTCGCCACGGTCGGAGCGTTCACATAATTCACAGGATGCTCCATAATCGGCGAGAGCAGCCCCTTCAGTACCGCAATCGTCAAGGGAGCGACGGATAAGGTTGCCACCTCACCACTATACTCGACGGTCACTCGTTCGATCGCGCCCTGAGACAATTGTGTCTGAAGCGCCCCCAGCTTTTCAGCCAACGTGAGAAAGGGTTGCAGACGCGCCAGCAGTTCCGGTGGAACGGACGGGATGTTGACCGCACCCTTTGCCACGCCTCTGGTGAAATAATCGACGATCTGTTCCGCAATCCCGACAGCGACGTTTTCTTGCGCTTCGGTCGTCTGTGCCCCGATATGAGGCGTGCAGATAAAATTGTCCAGCGATAACAGCGGATTGTCCGCTTTGACCGGCTCTTCCTCAAAGACGTCGAATGCCGCAGCCGCCACGCGTTTCGTTTTTAATGCCTCGCACAGATCCCCTTCATTGATGATTCCACCGCGGGCACAGTTCACGATCATCACACCAGGCTTCATCGTGGCAATGGCTTGGGTATTGACGATGCCCTTGGTCTCCGGCGTCAGCGGCGTATGAACGGAAATAATGTCGGCTTGCCGGAACAGCTCATCCAGCCCGACCATCCGCACTCCCATTCTCTCCGCCTGCTCAGGGGCCAAATAGGGGTCGAATGCGATCACGCTCATGCCGATCCCATGAGCCAGTTTCGTCAGGTGGCTGCCGATTTGTCCGGCGCCGATGATGCCGAGCACCTTATTATAGAGCTCGACGCCCATGAACTTGTCCTTTTCCCATTTCCCGGCCTTCACTGAGGCGCTGGCCTGAGGAATACGGCGGCTCATTGCGCAGATCATCGACATGGTATGTTCGGCCGTCGTCACGGTGTTACCGCCCGGCGTATTCATCACCACGATGCCGCGGCGGGTAGCTGCCGGAGTATCGACATTATCCAGTCCGGACCCGGCTCGGCCGACGACCTTGAGCTTTTCTGCGGCCGCAATCAAGTCCGCCGTAACTTTCGTGCCGGAGCGCACGATCAGCCCATCGGCATCCTTGATCTCCCGGTACAGCTCCTCTTTCGCCATTTTGGATTTCACCACGACGGTGAATCCGGCTTTTTGAAGGAGCTCGACACCCTGCGTCGACAAACTGTCGCTGATCAGAATCTTCATTCCTGCTGCACTCATGCGCATGCCTCGTCCGGTTACTTCGCCATCAAGATTTCTTGTGCTTTGCCTACACCGCTGCCCAGTTTGACGGGATGGCCGAGTCCCTTCAAGACCATTTCAGTCGCGGCCAATGCAGTAATGACATCGAACGTGTCCGCATATCCCATATGCGACAGACGGAAAATTTTCCCCTTGAGATGATCTTGTCCGCCCGCAGCCGTCATGCCGTACTGAACTCGAAGGTTCTTATAGATCGCCTGCCCATCCACGCCGTCCGGCGCACATACTGCGGTCAAGGCATCGCTGGGCGATTCCTTGGGAAACAGCGCCAAGCCGGCTGCCTTAATGCCCTCTCGCATTGCCAGGGCCAGCCGACCCTGCCGAGCGAACATCTTATCCAACCCTTCTGCTTTCATGATTTTAAAGACTTCCTGAAGGCCGATAATTAACGAAACGGTGGGAGTGAAGAGGGTTTGGTTCTTGACCTGATTCTCACGCTCTTTCTTGAAATTGAAATAGAAGGCGGCGTTCTTGGCTTTATCCGCCATTGCCCAGGCCTTGTCGCTGACGCTCACGAATGCCATGCCGGGCGGCAGCATCAACGCTTTCTGCGAACCGGTGATAACTACATCCAAGCCCCACGCATCGGTCTTGATGTCGAATACGCCCAGGGCGGTAATAGCATCGACTACGAGGATCGTCCCTTCATATCCCTTGACGATTTCCCCCACGGCTTTGATGTCGTGCGAGACGCCGGTGGATGTTTCGCTCGCCTGCATATAAACCGCTTTAATAGAAGGATCTTTCTTAAGTGCGTCGGCCACTTGCTGTGGATCGACAGCATGGCCCCATTCCACCTTTAATTCAGTCGCCTGCACGCCGAAGGTCTTGCACAGTTTGCCCCAGCGCTCTCCGAATTTTCCGGCGTTTATACACAAGGCCTTGTCGCCGGGAGACAGAAAGTTTGAGACAGAGCCTTCCATTCCGCCGGTGCCGGATGCTGCAAGCATCAACACATCGCCCCGAGTCTGGAATAACCACTTCAGGCCTTCCCTGACTTCGGCAAAGATCGGATCGAATTCCGGCGCTCGATGATGAATCATGGGCCGGGCCATCGCCAGGAGCACTTCCGGCGGCACAGGCGTTGGGCCGGGAGCCAGCAAATACCGCTTCAACATGGATCGATCCTCCTTCGATAAAACCTGATGGGGCGCAACTTGAAAAAGAGGCGGTACGCTACCATTTGTAATAGGAAGCTGTCAAGAAATCGCCCGCACAACCGATGATGTTTTCAGGGCTTTTCACTTTCAATCGAAAGAGTACTCCTCTCACTGGGTTGGGCATACGTACAAGGACACGATGCAGTGTGTGTTGACACGAACGGGGGGTGCGTCTTCCCTGTTCGATTTCTTGACAAGCATGTGATACCCCGATAGTCTAACCTCACTCAGTCTTCACAAATCTTCATGACGAGGCCATATTGATGACGTCCAGACTTCGAACCGTAGACATCCTGCCAATGGGGTTGCTATTTCTTGCTGTATCGCTTTCACCATTAACGGGGGTTGGTCGTGCCGAAACCGCCACCGCAGGCCAAGACGCGCAGGCGGCTACCCAGGACGATGACGATCTTGACTCAAATCTTGTTCCCCTCGAACCGGAGTTGACCGGCGCTCCTCCAGATCTCCCATCGACCGGAGAATCTACGGACAACACTACCGGCAGAACCGTCCCGGCGCCGGCCGATACGAGCCATGCCGGCTTATCAGCAGACACTTCCGAGCTGTCCGTCGCAACGGTCGAATCGAACGCGACATCCTACAACATCCCTGTTGTTGTCGACCCCAGCGTAGAAAGCCATCTGCGGTTTTTCCATACATCGATCAGAGGCCGGTTTGAACAATGGCTGTTGCGCCTCAGCCGATACCGCCCGCTTGTCGAGACCATCTTTGCCGAGTTCGGCCTTCCGAGCGACTTGGTTAATTTGTCGCTGGTTGAAAGCGGGTTCAACCCCTATGCCTTTTCACGTGCCAAAGCCACAGGCCCCTGGCAGTTCATGAAGGGAACCGGAAAGGTCTACGGACTCCGCATCGATAATTATGTTGACGAACGGCGGGATCCTATTAAGTCGACCGTGGCCGCAGCCCGCTATCTGAGAGACCTGTACGACATGTTTGGGACCTGGCCATTGGCAATGGCCGCGTACAATGCCGGCGAAGGCAAAGTCATGCGCGCGCTGCACAAGACCCAAGGTGAAACCTTTTCGGATATTGCAAAAACCAAGCTGATCCGCAAAGAAACCAAGCACTATGTGCCTCGAATTATGGCAGCCACCATCATTGCCCGGAATCTCGATCACTATGGATTCAGCCAACCCCCGGCGCCGCCACACCAATTTGAGGAAGTCGCTGTGGATCGCGCAATGCATTTCCGGGCGATTGCCAATGCGAGCGGCATTCCGTATGAAGAGCTTCGGTTGTTGAATCCCGAGCTGCGTCGCGATGCGACGCCTCCTGATGATTCTGCGTATCAGCTCAAAGTTCCTGTCGGAACAGGCCCGAAAGTCATGGCTGTCCTGGATCGAATCCCCTCTTACAAGTTCCCTCCCCTTCCTTCGGTGAAGTCTCACCACGTCAAGAACAACTCGTCGCAACGGTACCGTGTCCGCAACGGAGACACGTTAGAAAAGGTCTCCAAACGATTTCACGTGCCGTTGAAAACGCTCAAGGCACGGAATAACATTTCCAGCCCCGTCATCAAAGCGGGAGATTTTCTTCTGATCGCCCGTTAGCCCTGAGTGCTGATGGGAAGGCATGCAAGAGTTTTAGGCCGCCGCTGGATGCATCCTACAAAGCACACCGCCGCTACATTCGTCACATAATCATCTAATGCATTGACCGGACGCGGTGAGGACGACCATGACGGTCGACAGCTCCCCGGTCTCGACAGGACAGGGATGCTGTCGCAGAGAACGATCTGTCCGTGCGTAGCCACGCACGGGTCATATTCGCAGGGGCGGTTCTATCGCTGATGCATACTGCCGATTAGGGCTTTGCAGGAGTCTTGGATGCAGCAGGCGAGGCGGTCGCAGCTGGAGTCGTCTCATGTGCCTTTCTGGCATCGAAGATTTTCTCGCGAATGGCCGCTTCGCTCGCGAATGGAGAGTTGGGATAGGTCTTTATAAGATCCTGGTATCGTTTCAGCGCCTCGTCAAATTGCGATCGACTTTCTTCGAGCCGAGCCAGTTCGAACATGGCTTGATCACGATTGGCCGAGGCAGGGTTGTCAAGAATCGCGGTATAGGATTTTGCCGCCTGGTCTCGATCGCCCTTCGATAGGTAGGCATAGGCGAGTTTTTGCTGAACTAAGCTGGCCAGCGGGGCATTCGAGCCATAGGCCGAAAGAAATCGCGTATAGGCGGCAATGGCGGCATCCACTTGATTGCTTTCCATCAAGGCATTTCCCAGGCTGAATAGGGCAATCGGCGCGGAGGGAGTCCGCGGATATTCGTCCGCGATTCTCGTATACAGCGTAACCGCTTGCGCAAGGTTGTGCTCGGTCTTTTTCGGATCATTGCCCGGGCGTGTGAGGTAATGGAGAGTGGCTTCCCGCTCAATATCGCGGGCTTTGCTCGCCGCTTGCCCCTCATACCATAAGACGCCCCAGACACCGGCGCCTACCAATACCAGCAATGCGCACCCTACGAGTAACGGCCACCGGTACTCTTTGAGACCGATGAGTTGGTGCTCCAAACTGCTCACCATGTGAGCTTCATCGACTGGTAACGATCGCGGCGGCACTTTGATACGATAGGTCATTATGTCATCGCCTCGGATAATCGAAGACCGCACATTCCATTCGTGCAAACCTGTGTTTTATACTAGGGAGGCGTTCGCGTTGTCAATGCAATGGGCACATACCCTGCACGCAGTCTGCTAGGACGACATGTTTCAGGAAAAACTCCGACAGATGGCCGATGGCTCATTGACTCGCCGACTGAGAACACTGAGCTCCGGAACAGGCGCGACCGTTCAATTTGGCGGGCGGTCTATCATTCTCCTCTGCTCCAATGATTACCTGGGACTTGCGATACACCCTGCCGTTATCCAAGCTGCGGTCCGCGCAACCGAACAATATGGAACCGGCGCCGGTGCGTCGCGCCTGATTTGCGGCACGCTCCCGCCGCATGAAGAACTGGAATCTGACTTGGCCCGCTTCAAGGGAACGGAGTCCGTGCTCTTATTCGGATCGGGATACTTGGCGAACCTTGGCATCATTCCCAGGTTGATCGGTCGCAAGGGACTTATTCTGGCGGATCGATTGTGCCATGCCAGCCTCATCGATGGCTGCAGACTGAGCGGGGCGGATTTCCGGGTCTATCGCCATCGCGACAGCAGCCATGTTGAATCGCTGTTGAAACGACGGTTATCGAATAGGCCTGCGTTGATCGTCACCGATGGGCTCTTCAGCATGGATGGCGATCTGGCTCCGCTACCGGAGTTGGCCTCGCTGGCCAAGCGATACGATGCGATGCTGTATGTCGATGACGCACATGGGACTGGCGTCATGGGTGCAACCGGTCGAGGGACGCTCGAACATTTTGGAGTGGAACACGAGATCAGCTTTCATATGGGGACGTTGGGCAAAGCGATGGGGAGCAGCGGCGCCTATCTCGCAGGGCCCCGTGACATGGTCGAATATCTGCTCAATACCGCCCGTCCGTTTCTCTTTACCACTGCTTCTCCACCCAGTACAGCCGCAGCAGCGGGTGCCGCTCTTGCCATCATTCAACGGGAGCCCGACCGGCGGGCCCGTCTATGGTCCAATCGGCAACGTCTGTTTCAAGGGCTGCAACGGATTGGGTTTCGCATGACCGAAACAATCAGCCCTATCCTTCCCATCCTGATCGGTGATGCGGCCTCGGCCGTAGCCTTCGCCGAACACTTGTTGGCGCATGGAGTCTATGCACCGGCCATCAGGCCACCCACCGTTCCTGACGATACCAGCCGTATCCGTGTCACAGTGACATCGGAACACACGACAGATCATATCGATGCAGCCCTCCGCGCTTTTGAGTCGGCAGGACAGGCAACCGGTCTGCTCTGACGACATATCACGCCGCTTCTTCCTGCTATTTTCTTGCCTTCTCGCTTCGCTATGGCATGATGCACACCAGTACTTGAACGCAAGCAGTCAGGCTTCGATTGAACGGCCCGATCGACACATTGCTCCTTCGTGACCGCCGCTGTTTTCCTTCAAGCCTATGCCCGTTCAGGAAACCCGATAATCTCATGACGGAGTCATCTCGATGGATATTTCGAAGCTGCTCACGTTCTCAGTGAAAGAAGGCGCATCGGATTGTCACATCAGCGCAGGAGAGCCGCCGATGATCCGAATCCACGGCGACCTCAAGAAACTCGACCATCCTGCCCTCACACCGGAAGAAACCCATTCCCTCATCTACGACATGATGAGCGACGTGCAGCGGAAAAATTTCGAAGAACATCGGGAATGCGATTTCTCCTTTGAGCTGGGCGACATCGCACGCTTTCGCGTGAATGTATTTGTGCAGCAACGAGGATTGGGTGCGGTATTCCGGAACATTCCGACGACCATTCTCCCCTTGGAGAAACTCGGCATGCCCCCCATTCTTCGGCAGCTCTGCGACAAGGAAAAGGGGTTGATCCTCGTGACTGGGCCGACGGGATCGGGCAAATCTACGACCCTTGCGGCCATGGTCGACTATTTGAATAACACGTTTGAAGGTCACATCATCACCATCGAGGATCCGATCGAGTTCGTGCATCGCTCCAAGAAATGTCTCGTGAACCAGCGGGAACTAGGCGTGCATACCTTGTCGTTCGCAAACGCGCTCAAGTCGGCGCTTCGTGAAGATCCGGATATCGTGCTCGTGGGAGAAATGCGGGATCTGGATACCATTCAGCTCGCCTTGACGGCGGCAGAAACCGGACACTTGGTTTTCGGCACACTGCATACCTCGAGTGCGCCGAAAACCATCGACCGTATCATCGACGCCTTTCCACCGGCGCAACAGGCGCAAATCAGAACCCAGCTGTCGGAGGCCTTGGAGGCCGTCATTACGCAAACACTGCTCAAGAAGAAAGCCGGCGGGCGAGTCGCGGCTTTGGAGGTCATGGTGGCGACGACGGCCGTGCGCAATCTTATCCGTGAAGCCAAGCTGCATCAAATTCCAGGCATCATGCAGGCAAGTCAGAAAGACGGCATGCAAACGATGGACATGGCGTTGGTTGAATTGGTCACGCGTGGTGTGGTGCATAAGGCCGAAGCTCAATCACGCAGTATGAGCCCCAACCTCTTTGGTTCAGCCACCGCAGGCGCAGCTTGAACGTATAAAAACGGAGCGACCCATGGATATTCGCACTCTTTTGAAAGTGATGGTGGATCATGAAGCCTCAGACCTTTATCTGACGGTCGATGCGCCACCGATCTACCGTATCCATGGCGCGACAAAGCCGACCGATGCCCCGCCTTTTAACAACGAACAGCTGGAAGCCCTGGCACTGGCTCTGATGCGGGGCCAGCAGCGCGGGGAATTCGAAGAGAAGATGGAGATGAACCTGGCCCTCTACTACAAGGAGCTGGGCCGGTTCCGCGTCAATATTTTCAGACAGAGAGGCAACGTCGGACTCGTCTTCCGCCATATCAAAGCGGAAATCCAGACCGTCGAGCAGCTTCAACTGCCGCCCATCATCCAAGACATCGCCATGACCAAGCGGGGGCTGGTGCTGGTCGTCGGTGCCACAGGCTCCGGTAAATCCACCTCGCTGGCCGCCATGATCGACTATCGGAACTCTACTCATCAGGGCCACATCATCACGGTCGAGGATCCAATCGAGTTTGTCCATCCGCACAAGAAGTCGATCATCACACAGCGCGAAGTCGGGTTCGACACGATGAACTTCCAAAATGCGCTGAAGAACACGTTGCGGCAAGCCCCCGACGTGATCCTCATCGGCGAAGTACGGGATACTGAAACAATGGAAGCGGCGATCACGTTCGCGGAAACCGGCCACCTCTGCATCGCCACCCTGCACTCGAACAATGCGAACCAGGCGATTGAACGCATCATGAACTTTTTCCCGGTCGAGCGGCACGCTCAGATCTACTTGCAACTCTCGCTCAACCTGCGTGCAATCATTTCCCAGCGGCTCATCCCCTCCATCGACGGCCGGCGGGTTCCCGCGCTGGAAATCATGCTGGATACACCGCGCATCAAGGATCTGGTGAAGAAGGCGGAGATCGACACCTTGAAGGAAGCGATGGAGCAAGGCATCGAGGAAGGCTGTCAGACGTTCGATTACGTGCTCTTCCAACTCTACAAGCAGAATCGTATCAGTCTCGAGCAGGCGCTGATCAATGCGGATAGCGCGAACAACCTCCGGCTCAAGATCAAGCTTGAAGGGCTGAAGGGCGATGAGGCGGTGAATGCTTTGTTGGACAAGCAGATCGGCGGGTCGACGGGCGATGCGTTCAGAATTCAGGGGGGTGGGTCCGGGAATGTCACGCCGATCCGCAAACGGTCATAAGGGCCGAGAGCATCTCGACGTGCGGGCTCAGTGAGCCGGTCCTGAATCGGTCTGTTGTTCGAGATACGCGGCAATCTTCTCCAGCGCCAATCCGCTCAGTTTCGATCCATACCACGCGGGCATCGTTCGACCAGGATAACCGGGTACGATGAACCGTTCCGGCTCAAGTACTGACTCAACGACATAGTCATGAATTGTTCTGGACTGCCCGTGATAGGCCGGATCGTTCAGCCGTTGTGTGCCCGTGGTTCCCAGGACCAGTTTCGGGCCCACTTGCCCCTCAGCTCCTGGAATTCCAGGAATAACATGACACACCGGACATCCGGCGCGAATAAAAATATCGGCAATAGGCTCTTTGCCTGTCGTGAGAGGGATCTTCTCGGGCGACAGGGGCATGGCCTGGGCTGACCCCATCGCGACCGGCGGGCCTTGCGGCGCCTTATCCTTTCGGAGCGCCCAGAGGACACATAACAAGACAAGACCGATCGCCACCAGGACGACAACCTCTTCCGGTGGCCGGGAGGAAGGTTCACTGGGATGACGGTCTGATTCCGCCTGCTTCGTTGGATGGACGTCCATGCTCCGATAGGAACAGCCTACTCGATCGCAGTGTACTCGTCAGGTGGTATGAACTCAATGGGCGGCCGGCCTGCGCAGACGCCTGACGGCGTCCACGCACGTTCCGTATGAGATTCAACGCTACTCAATCAACAGAATAGTTCTATATCCCCGCATACCATTCATACCCCTGATCCTCCCAATACCCGCCCTTTCCCCCGCCGATAGCGGCCAGGGACTCGACCAACACGATTTGCATGACATACTTCGCCTGTTTGTACCCCAGCTGCCGCTCAAACCGCAGACGCAATGGCGCGCCGTGAGGAACGTCCAGCGGTACGCTATTGAGTTCGTACGCCAGGATCGTCTGCGGATGATAGCAATCTGCGAGCGCGATGCTCTCGTAATAGGCAACTCCTTCATCATCCACGTCGGCACAGTGAAACACTGCATAGCGGGCATTCGGCAATGGCTCGACCTGGTGCATGAGATCGCCGATCGGCACTCCGGTCCATTTCCCGATCGCGCTCCAGCCCTCCACACAATCGTGGCGGGTGATTTGCGTCCGAGCGGGCAACTCTTTCAATGCGGCCAGCGACCAGCTTCTCGGCGTCTTCACCAAGCCCACCACTTCCAACATCCATTCGGCAAAGTTCTGTCCAAGGTGCTCGGCATATGCCTCCGTACCGGGATCGGTGTTGCCGTTGGCAGGAAAGACCGCTGAGATATCGGCCTCGCCATACTCTTTGGCCAGAGCATCGTTGGGGGTCACCGCCCGTTGCACCGCCTCCGTGAGCTTCTCAGCTTTGCTCAACAGGGCTGGGAACCAGGAGCTTTGCGTAAGGTTATCGCAACCGGACAGCGCCACCAAGCCGGCCACGCCCAATGTTCCCTTCAGAAATCGCCGCCGTTCCATCGCACGTTTAGGCTTCATGACGCACTCCTTCATGTCGAACCGTAAACCATCCCGTCACCATCGAACGAATGTTGTTAAGGAACCCGGTGAGGACCACTTGGAGGACATGAATAACGATAAATCCCACAAATGAAAAACAGGCGATAAAGTGAATAGTCCGCGCAGCCTGACGGCCACCGAAGAGGGTCAGGAGCCATGGAAAGGCCGTGTCGATCGTCGGGGACATCGCCAGACCCGTCAACACAATCAGCGGCGCCACGATGAATAAGATAGTCGCATAGGCCAGTTTCTGAAGCACGTTGTACCGCTTCGCCTCATTCCCACTGGGATGTCGAAGGAGAAGATGATCTTTGATCGACATCCCGATGCCGCGCCAGTCTTTGCTGGTGGGGGCCAAATCGCGGTGGCATGTCGGCTCGCCAAGGCATACGCCGTAAAAATCAGCCCGTTGACCACAAAGAGCCAGGCAAAGAACAGATGCCATTGCCGCCCCATGGCAAGCCATTTACCGCCGGGGATCGTCGCCCAAGCCGGGAAGCCTCGGCTCATACCATTGGAGTAACCCAACACGCCGGTCGTATCAAATTGATGACCGAGAAGCGTCGTGATGCCTTTGATGTCTCCACTGTCAGTCTGCACGGGCCGCATGGACAACAACGGCCGGTCGCGATCGGACCGATCGCCCCAATAGAGCGCCGGATGCGCGTTAAAAATCTGGAGCCCGCTCATGATCAAGATGATGAGAACAGGCACATTCAGCCAATGGCTGATTCGCACGGGCAATCGGTGGCGGTACACCTGTTCCACAGACGGAGGAGCGGATGCCCCTCGATCACGTGCTGAGGCTGTCGCCGATGCCGGCAGTTCCGCACTCGGGACCGGCGCTACTCCCGGATTCACTGCGTGATCTGTAAACCGAATGGGGACAGCCATGGTTCACCTTCCCGACTCCGCGATGATCGATGTATCGTTTCGTCTGAAACGGAGGAGGTTTCTTACAAACGGGGACCGGGGGGTAACACAACGGCCTGCAGTCGGATCACCCGACCGCAGGCCGTGAGAGGTAGCACTGCGAGGAGAGGACGAATTAGTAGCCCATCACGCCCTTCATGGAATCTTTCGTGGCTTTCATCTCGCCCTTCATGGCATCCTTCTTGGCCCTGATGTCGTCCTTCATGGCATCTTTCGATGCGCGCATCGAGTCGGTCTTGGCCTTCATCGCATCAGATTTTCCCTTCACCGCATCAGTACCGGCGTTCATCTGCCCCTTCATCTGGCCCGTCATCTCGCCCTTCATCGCATCGGCATCGGCCTGCATCGCGCCTTTCATCTCGTGCCCCATATTGCTCATATCTTCGGCGAAGGAATACACACCTGCCCCCATCACAGAGGCTACTGTTGCGATTGCGACCAACATCTTCTTCATCGAGGACCTCCTGGTTAAAAAAGAAAAAGCCGGCTGCCTTCTGCAGCCCCACCAATCACTCATGCACCTTGGCAAGCGTCATCACCGCCGGCCAGTTGGTATCCGCCTGTTGGATATACCCCGGGACATCCGACAGCCATCGTGAACGGACAGCGTCACTATAATTGAGATACAGTGTACCATGAATCACGCTAAAAGCCGCGGGATCGATTGTGGCCTTATAGCCTTTCGCCATCCCATAGGCACAGTAGCCGCCGTACTGAGGCGCATACTTGTCCGGCTCGGCAGCAAACACATCCCGATGCGCGGCTGACGCAAACTGAAACGTCGAGCCTCGATGGACTGATTGAAACTCCGGCAATCCCTTGACCGGTTTGTGTTCAGTGAAATACGCAACCGGATCGTAGCCGCCAATTGCCACCCCGTCTCGCTCGAAATAGTCACCGGCTAAGGCCGGTGCAGCAAAGACTACCGCCAACAGAAGTGTCAGAAACTGATGGCTCACGAGTTTCTTCATTACAACACCTGATAAAGGATGCATAACAATCAGTCGGACAAGAAGGTTGAATCTTACATAAGAAGCAGGTCCTCGTTTTCCGGCACGCAGCGATCAGGCGCACCCACGCCCATCGTTTTCTTTCAGGTTGTTCAAAACGATCTTCCGGCAAGGCCGCAGCAAGGGAAGAGGCGAGGCGTACGCGTTGGTACCTTGAGCTTCTGAGCGATGCCAGAACGCAGCGTGAAGCTGTTTTCAACATCCTGTTCATTCATACGCGACGTTCACATAGACCTTAATCGCCAACACGCGGCGATAGGACTGTTTCGATCACTTACCTGGCAGCCACCGGTCAAGGAAGTCGCGCATGAGCATTGCAATTTCATCGCCCTTATCCTCCAGTGCAAAGTGGCCAGTGTCGAGAAGGTACAACTTAGCGTTGGGAAGATCGTGCAGGTACCCATACGCGCCATCAGCTGGGAATATCTCATCATTCTGTCCCCACACGATGAGAGTCGGCGGCCGCCGTGTACGAAAGAACTGCTGGAACTGCGGGTACAGTGCAACGTTCGAACCATAGTCCTTGAATAAGTCGAGCATGATCTCATCGATGCCTGGCCTGCCGAGCAGCGTTTGATCATGTAGCCAGGTGTCGGGGGAGATGCGTGACACATCACGGACACCCTTAATGTATTGGGATTTCGTAGCCTCAAGAGTAAGCCCTACACGTAGGGCCTCGCGATGCTGCTGCGAGCCGTCGGCCCAATAGGCCTTAATCGGATTCCAGAAGTCCTTCAGCCCGTCCTCGTAGGCGTTGCCATTCTGTATCACCAGGGCAGTAACTCTCTCTGGATGCTTGAGCGCCAATCGGTAACCGACCGGCGCGCCGTAATCCTGCACGTACAAGCTATAGTTTTTCAGCCCGATTGTGTCCGTGAATTTGTCAATGACTCCCGCAAGGTTATCGAATGTATAATTGAACTCATTTACCGATGGCGCTGAACTCTGCCCGAAGCCAGGATAATCCGGTGCGACCAAGTGGAATCGGTCCGCCAGCGCCGGGATCAGGTTGCGGAACATGTGCGACGACGCGGGAAAGCCGTGCAGCAGTAAGATCGTAGGCTTCGACGGATCACCCGCTTCGCGATAGAAGATGTCGAGACCATCAATATTGACCGTGTGGTACGCTACTCGAGTTGTGCGTTGATCGGGACTGATGCGGTCGGCGGTGGGCTTCTGGGCTTGCCCGTCAATGGCAAAGAACCCAAGCGCTAGTGAGAGCAGCACGATCAACCACAATTGTGAAGATTGTTTGCGTATATTCATTTCCGCTCTCCTCGAGAGTGACTATTTGCCCTTTCAGAAAACCATTCGCGTCTGAATTCAGCTCACGGTCAAAATCAGATGGCCATTGTGATTATTTGCCAGGGCTCTTTCCTTTCACGCCATCGTCGCGCTACTGTTTTCGAAGCACCGGATATCCGAACGAGTAAATCCATTTGTCGGCGTCAACAGCATTGCGCGGGGCCAGCTCTCTCGCAGGCGTATGACAGGGAATACAATCTGTCTTGTAGTTTTTTGAGACGGTGCGTGTGGGATCGTCGGCATTAAACAGCGACCACGCCCAGCCATCGCCCCACAGGGGGGATTCTTTGTATCGGCCCTTGGTGTCCCTGATTAATACGAACCATCCTTTGATTGTCGTTCCATGACCGACTGCAGGCCCTGTAGTCATCGCCAGGGTCTCGGCATTGAAGAGTTCCTTGACCAGCACCGCGCCGTCCGGAAACCGACGATGTGTGCGATAGTAGGCAATGGTTTCCGGTTGGGTGTAGACGACATGGTACTCGTGCACGCCGGGGCCTATCATCTCGAGTTGCTCCCCCGTGTGTGCGTGCGCCCACGTGCCGAGCGTTGGCCATTCGGTGTAGCCCTCAGGAACCCTGATGGCGCCGGTATTTACGTCGACATTGGGCGCAAAGGGTTTCTCCTCCATGGCCATTACTCCTCCTACCAGGCCTATCGCGGCCAGGATTAGAGCGGATGCTGTGAGCGCTCCGTGTTTCATCTGTGTTTCCTTATCTTCTCTATCGCGGTTAGTAAAATACGGCCCGCCGCTCCCGTAGCGGCGGGCTTCCCCATTATTCTTTATAAATCAGACGTTGCTTTCTCCTTGATCTCGATCCAATTCGCATCGGCTTTCCTGATAAAGCCAAGGATGTCTTTGTCCCATTTCTGCTGAATGCTCTTGTCCAGGTTCAGATAGAGTTTGCCCTGGACGATCTTCCACACCTCAGGGTCTGCAACGAACTTTTTCCCCACCGCCACACCGTAAGCGCAGTAGCCGCCGTAGGCTGGCAGATATTGCTGTGGGTTAGCCTCGAACATCTTTCGATGTTCGGCATTGGCGAAGGCGTAAGTCACACCGTCAACGATGGTGACGTAATAACCGCTCCCTCGCACCGGTTTGCCATCGGTAAATACGCTACCGGGTCATACCCGCTAATCCCCGGCGTGCTATACCTATACTCCTCAGCAAAGGCTGACGCTGAAACCATGCTTGCGATAAGCACCACGCTGGCAATGAAGAATTTCCTCATGAGTCTCATACAGGCCTCCATATAGATAAGTCGATTGTCTAAAGGGTTTCTTACACATAACTATCAAAATCAAAACCGTATTGTGGTGAGTCAGGAAGGCGGATTCACGAAGCAATTGCCAAAGTGTTTGCCAAAGAAAGTCTGCCGGCTGTGATTCTTCCACGACGCAAAGAGGTCGTCGAGAAAGTCCATGCCGGCATTAGACGGAAGGATGGTCGAGCCCTCGCCATCCCTGGATGGGACACACACGAACCTGATCCTCAAGAAGTCGGCGGCTCGACGCTGTGCCGGACCATACCGATGACGATCGTCGCGGCCACGTTGGACACCGCCGTGAAATGAACCGTCGATGGTACTAGGCCCGCGCAATGTTCAACAAGAGCAGCTCCGGCTCCACCTGGCTCACCGTCCGATTGTATTCCAGCACTGCTTGATGCAAGGCGATTGGCGACAAACAACCACTAAGAATGTTGAGCAGCGCTCAACTGATGAGAATGCTCAAACTGGTTTTTGAGCAAGACCCGAGCAACTGTGAATGCGAGGCATACAGATGGATGCATGCCGCAGGGGACGAAAAAGCATAAATACAGCTGGCGGTTCAGTTTCAACATTCTAGATCCCGGCGTACCATTCATACCCCTGGTCTTCCCAATACCCGCCCTTTCCTCCGCCGATACCGAAGAGTGATTCGACGAGCTCGATCCTCATCACGTATTTGGCCTGCTTGTACCCAAGCTGCCGCTCGAAACGGAGACGGAGCGGGGCGCCATGAGGCACATCCAGCGGAGCGCCGTTCAGTTCATACGCAAGAATCGTTTGCGGGTGATAACAGTCGGCCAGCACAATGCTCTCATAGTAGAACACGCCTTCATCATCCACATCGGCACAATAAAACACGGCAAACTTGGCCGTTGGCATGGGGTGAACCTCATGCATCAGATCTCCGAGCGGAACGCCGGTCCATTTTCCGATGGCGCTCCAGCCTTCCACGCAATCATGGCGAGTCGTCTGTGTGCGTGACGGCAACTCTTTCAGCGCGGCCAACGACCAACTCCTTGGCGTTTCAACCAAGCCGGCGATCTCCAGCAGCCATTCAGAAAGCCCCGCTCAACATGTCCGGAGTAGAGATCCGTGCCTGGATCGGTGTTGCCGTTGGCCGGAAATATCGCCGAGATATCCGCATCGCTATATTCTCGAGCGAGAGCATTCCTCGGGGTCACAGCGCGTTGCACCGCTTCAGTCAGTTTCTCGGTTGACTGCAGAATCGAAGGGAACCAGCCGCTTCGCGTAAGGTTGTCACAGCCGGAAAGAACAAAGAGACTCGCGGCGCCCAATGTTCCTTTGAGAAAACCACGTCGCTCCATCGCTCGTTCATGCTTCATGACTCACTCCTTGATGATCAGACTTGATGACGAACCAGCCGGTGATCATTGAGCGGATATTATTGAAGAACCCGGCGAGAATTACCTGAATGACGTGGACGATGATAAACCCAACGAATGAAAAGCAGGCGATGAAGTGGATAGTCCTCGCCGCCTGGCGTCCCCCAAAGGCAGTGAGCAACCAAGGGGCAGCGGCATCGATCGTCGGTGACATCGCCAGACCAGTCAGCACGATTAGCGGTGCTACGATGAACAAGATGGCGACATAGGCCAACTTCTGAAGGACGTTGTACCGCTTCGCTTCATCACCAGCGGGATGTCGAAGGGTCAGATGACCTTTGATTGACTTGCCGATTCGACGCAGGTCCCTTCCGGTTGGTGCTAGGTCGCGCGTGACATGTCGGCTCGCCAAGGCATAGGCCGTGAAGATCAGCCCGTTGATCACAAAGAGCCAGGCAAAAAACAGATGCCATTGCCGCCCCATGGCCAGCCATTTGCCACCTGGCACGGTCGCCCAGGCGGGGAATCCTCGGCCCATGCCATTGGAGTAGCCCAGCACACCGGTCGTATCAAATGGATGACCAAGAATGGTCGTGATGCCTCTCACTTCACCGCTCTCCGTCTGCATAGGCCTGATCGAGAACACCGGCCGATCGCGATCGGACCGATCGCCCCAATAGAGCGCCGGATGCGCGTTAAAAATCTGGAGCCCGCTCATGATTAGGATGATCAGGACAGGAACATTCAGCCAATGACTGATCCGCACCGGCAAGCGATGGCGATAGACGCACTCGACCGGAGGCAGTGCCGCCACGAGCAGCCTTGGTTCCACTCCCCGATGCAGTTCCGATCCTGATTGAACGAAGAATTTCATGATGCCACCTTTTGAGACTACGTCTATCGATCTTAGCTCTTGGTCGAAAACGCAGCTGAGTTCTTACAGGCGGCGGTTGGCGAGGCGGGAGCACATGAAACGGCCTGCGGTCGGACAAGCCGAGCGCAGGCCGTGAGAAAGAAAACAGAGGAGACGCGGATCTGCTTCAGTACCCCATCATCCCTTTCATCTCGCCCTTCATGGCATCCTTCTTGGCCTTCATGTCGTCCTTCATTGCATCTTTCTGAGCTTTCATCTCGTCCTTTTTCATCTTCATCTCACCCTTCATCGCGTCCTTCTTGTCTTTCATCGCGTCGACCTTCCCCTTCATCTCGTCTTTGCGTCCCTGCATCTCGCCTTTCATCGCGTCCTTCTGCGCCTTCATTTCGCTTTGCATTTCGCCCTTCATTTCATCTTTCAATGCTCCCAACTCATCGGCGAATGAGAGGGCACTGATTCCAGTCAGACACATGGCGGCGACGGACGCCAACAACAGCTTTTTCATCGAGAACCTCCTGGTTGGTGATAACGGACCGAATAGTAGTCATGACACCATGCCATAACTGAGAAATCAAGTCGTCCTTCGTCATTCATGAATGTCGGCAAGCTTCTTCGCCTCAGGCCAATTGGCATCGGCCTTTCTAATGTAACCAGGAATATCTGAGAGCCATTGTGATCGGACCGTCTCGCTATAGTTCAGATAGAGCTTGCCGCCCACAATCGTGAACGCTGCGGGGTCGATCGCAGCTGTATAGCCCTTGGCCATCCCGTAGGCACAATACCCACCGTACTGTGGCACGTACTGAGACGGATCAGCGGCAAAGGCATCCCGATGAGCGGCTGAAACAAAATAAAAGGTTGAGCCGTGATGGTCGACACGGAATTCCGACGACCCTTTGGTTGGTTTCATCACCGTAAAATAGGCCATAGGATCATACCCCTCGATCGCGAGACCGTTCCGCTCAAAATACTGGCCGGCAACGGCAGGCATAAGGCCGGTGAAAAACAACATGCCACTGGTTATGACCACAATGACTTTCATGGCTTCCATTTCTTCTGCCCGTGCAGAGCGCATCACCGTCGCACAGGTATATTTTCATGACGACCACGGCTATGTATTCACTGCGGACGTCGCCGCGCTGCCAGCGCTTGCCGCAATGTGTCGGAAAGAGTCGGTATCATCGCAGTCTCAGGCAACGATCCGACAAGGTCTCGGACGCAGGCGATTTGCTTTACGTATGCCTCACAGCCCGCACAGCCGGCCAAATGCAGTGAGATCAGGAGGTTTCGATCCTCCCCTGCATGTGCATCAAGATACGCGGAGGTCCATTCGGCCACCTCTCGGCATGTGATCTCGCTCGTCGGCTCGTCGGTATTGTTCTCAGTCATGGGGAATGCCTCACTTTGATGTTTCAGACGTGAGTCTTCCCTCCGGGCTGTTTCTTACATCGCAGAATGAGGCCCTTCCAGATAGGTCTCTACCGCCTGGCGCACCCGCTCCCGTGCCCGATGCAGCCGGACATAGAGGTTCGTCTCCGTGATCTTCAGGATTTCGCAGGTGTCCTTCGCCTCGACCCCCTCGACATCACGCAGAATGAGCACCGCCTTCAGTGTCGAAGGCAGGGCCTCGATGGCCCGATGCATCGCGCTAACAGCCTGTTGACTGGCAAGCAGCTTCTCAGGGGTCTGCTCGTCCCAGGGCTGTGGCGGAAGGGCCCAATGGCCGGCCCATTCGCCGGATTGGTGGAAGCGGGATGGATCGACGGTCTCCTCGCGATCATCATCGAAGGTCTCGAAGTCTGAGAATGTGGTGTGGCGCTTCTCACGCACACCGCGGTCTTTGGCCTTGTGGATCATGATGCCGAAGATCCAGGTGCGCAGCGACGAGCGGCCTTCGAATCGGTCCAGACTTTCGATCACCGCCATCCAGGTGTCCTGCACCACTTCTTCGGCCACCTCCCGATCTCCCACATGACCCATGGCCATGCGAATCAGCGCCCCATGATGCTTGGTGACCAGTTCGTCGAAGGCCTGCTCATCGCTTTGTCGCAGTCGCGTAAGGAGCCGCTGCTCGTCGCTCGGCAACGACCGGTGCGGAACGGACGAGGTGTTGGACAGAGCACGGGGCGACTGCCCGATTGACTCACTGCGGGTCGTAGCGGCTGCATTCATGATCGGCCTCCTCCAACGTGAAGCAGCTCCACGACGAAACGAGGAGCGCTCATAAGGGTGACTTGTTTGCGCGGGAAGTTGTTGAAGACCTCCACGCCCCTGCTATCCACGTAATCCAACCGGGAACATTCCAGAATCACGTTTTTCTTCTGCCGGAGAATGGACCGGCACTCCCCATCAAGCAGCGCCGCCCACTGATCCGTGACTTTGCCTTCCAGTTTGAGAAGGACATCGTGCGCGCTTTCTTGAATCTTGGTGATCTTCAGCATCGCCGTCCCCTTTCTGCGCTGTGCAACCTGCGGATGCCATGCTATTCAGCAATCGCAATGCCAGCACGAGAGTCATGTGATCAGAACGGTGTAAGTCGTTGATGTGGAAAATGAAGCGGATTCCAGATCAGACAGGCGGCAGCCTGACAAGGCATGGGATAAGTCCCAATATTTTGGGATCGTCCCAATTAGTTGGGAAGTTTCGAGAAGATAAGAGCTAATGGCCGATGGCCCATCGCTTATGGCAGGAAAGAGAAAACACTTGAAGGAATGAGCGGTCTATCTACGATGGCCGCGATTCACGAGCGACGCTTCACACTTCACGTTTTTGTCGTTCAATGCCGAGTTTCTTCATCCGGGCTTCGAGGGTTGTCGCATTGAGACCGAGGATCTTGGCGGCACCCTTCTCGCCGCTGACACGCCAATTGGTCTGTTCCAGCACATCGACGATATGCTGCCGTTCCATTTCTTCGAGTGTCAGAACTTGCTCACTGCCGGAAGGCTTGCCGCTGGCTGGTGTCAACCACTCGATCGGCTCCAACTGAGGCCCTTCGCTCAAGATCACCGCCCGCTCGATGACATGCTCCAGCTCCCGGATATTGCCAGGCCATTGGTAGCGTTGCAGCGCACCGAGCATTCGTTCGGGAATACGGGTGATCTTCTTGCCGAGGTTGGCCGAACACTTCTGGACGAAATACTGTGCCAGCAGCGGGATGTCGCCCTCACGCTCCCGCAACGGAGGAAGATGAACGGGAAAAACGTTCAGACGGTAATACAGATCTGGCCGATACTGACCAGACTTCGAGAGTTGATCGAGATTCCGATTCGTCGCGGCGATGACACGGACATTCACTTTGAACGTCTGTGTACCCCCCACACGCTCGAATTCACCTTCTTGCAGCACACGCAAGAGCTTTGACTGCAAATCCAGCGGCAGTTCACCGATCTCGTCCAGAAAGATCGTGCCCTTGTCCGCCACCTCGAACCGGCCAATCTTTTTCATCAGTGCTCCGGTGAAGGCGCCCTTCTCATGCCCAAAGAGTTCGCTTTCAATCAACCCGCCCGGAATGGCCGCACAATTCACCTTGACCAACGGCCTCCCCTTTCGCGGGCTCAAGTTGTGAATCGCCCGAGCGATCAGTTCCTTCCCCGTTCCGGTTTCACCGGTAATCAGCACCGTGGAGTCGGTTGGAGCCACTCGTTCGACATTCTTCAATACCTTCTTGAGCGAGGTAGATGAACCGATCAGTTCTTCGAAGTTGTGCGTTCCCTTGATTTCTTCCTGCAGATATACGGCCTGCGCTTCCAGCCGGACCTTCTCTTGCTCCATCAGCACTTGTTCGGTGATGTCGATGAACATCGTCCGGGTATAGGCACCGGCGGGATCAGGCCGCGACCACCATCGGATCCACAGCGGCTTGCCGTTGTCTTTTCGGCGCAGTTCCAGGACCACACCTTTGGTATCGATGCCCTTCCCGATTGAGTCGAACGCTTCTTTCAGTCGCCGTTGTGCATCCGAGGTATCGGGGATCAAGGTCTTCCCATACGTCCCCTCCACCTGCTCCAGCGTCAGACCAAGAGTGTTGAGTGCGACCTTGTTCGCGCGGATGAATTTCGAATCGAGCCCCTCGTTCACATAGGCGATCGGCGCCTCGTCGAACAAATCGCGCAACTGCTGCTCGTTTACTTTCAATTGAGATTCCATCTGTAATCGTTCCAATTCCGCGCCGACCCGGACCCCGAAGATCTTGAAGACGGACAAGACGCGCGGATCGTCGCGCATGGGCTTCGTATCCATCACGGCCAGATGCCCCATCACCGTGCCGGATCGGTCGAACACCGGAATCGCCAGGTAGCTCTCGACGCCCAGCTTCGCGAGATCTTCCCGGTGGTCCGGAAAGAGATCCTGCACCTTTTCTGGAAACAAGCAGACCTCCCCGGACAAGACACGTTCACAAGGCGTGTGAGGAAGGTCATACTCGAAACTATCGAGGAAGCCATCACCTTTCCAAAAGGCCAATGTCCGCACGCGCGTGCGAGTCCCCTCCACGAACTTGGAGACGAAGGCATACCGTGTCTGAAGCGCCTCGGCCAAACTCTTGACGAGAGATGGGAAGAAGGCCGAGCCAGTGACTGCCGCCGTTCCTTCATCGATCTTGCGGAGCATAAGGTCGCTTTTCCGCAAGGCCTGCTCATACCGAAGCCGGTCGAACTCCGCCGATGCCCGCATGGCACAAATGCCGAGGATCGACAAGGCACGAACGTGATCCGGCATGGGCTTGGAATCCATGATGGCCAGATGCCCGACGACCCGGTCGCTGGAATCCACGATCGGCACTCCGCAATAGCTCTCAGCCTTTATCTCCTGAATGATCGGGATCTGCGGATAGAGCGCCCGAAGCTGATCGGAATGATGGACGCATTGTCGCGTCAACACCGTTTCACAGGGGCCATGCGCCGGCACGTCAAACGGCGGGAGTGGCTGTCCTTTGCCCCAACCGGCTTTGGAGCGGAACCGATCACCCGCTTCGTTAAGTTCGGAGATATAGGCGTAATCCACACCGAGAGCGGCGGCCAGCTGTTGCACCAGGGACGAAAAAAACTGCTCGCCGACCCTCGCCTCCAAGCCTTCGAGAATCTGGCGGAGAATCGCCCCGGTCTCTGCCCGCTCATCGAGCGCAGGCACCGGTAAGGGACCGGGTTGCTGTTCAGGAGAGGGCATCCTCTTCACCCAACAATGGAATAGCCGAGGAAGGACTCCGAGTGTCAGAGTCTAGCACTGGAGAGGAAACCCTGGCAACGCGAACGGTTGGGGGCCGACACGAAGTCAGCGTTCACGATCAGGCGCCTGGAACGGAGTTTTCGCATCCCGCACAGGAGGACGGTATGGACCGGCTGGCCGGTTGAAGTTCACTCAGAGGAGGTGGCGGTCCAAGAAGGAGCCGTGCCACACGGCTCTCTCGATAATTCATGAGGATCTTTGGTGCCGCGAGGAAGAAAGTAACCATTATCATCCCTGCGAGAATCAACGGCCACTGGACGCTGATAACGCTACTCCCCAAATATGTGAAGGCAAAAGTGGGCGGAGCCATGCCGAATAGCGCGGCCAGGGCAAAAGTCTTCAGGGAGATTTTCGTCAGCCCTGCTCCATAACTCACGACATCAAACGAAAAGATTGGGAGCAGCCTTGCAAAAAACACTAATCCCATCAATTGGTGATCCGTGCACCTTTGGCAGAAAACTGTTTCAACCTTGAGCAGTTTGGAAAGGGCATCACGACCCAACACGCGTTCGAGCAGAAAACAGCCGATGGCTCCAATCTCCGCTCCAATCACCGCATAGAGGGCACCATAGAACGGGCCAAAGACCGCCCCTGCGGCAAGATCCAGCGGCACACTCGGGATCGGAGGAATGACGACGGCACAGACCATGCTGCCGATCAACAACAGCGGAGCCAGTGGCCCGGCATCGCGCAGCCAGTCAATCAGCACAGTCGGGGAGAGATACCGCTCGTAATCGACCGAAGACAGCCCCCAGCAGAGGGTACCGATCACGACCGCGGCCAGCCCGAGTTTGATCCAAGTCGTCATACTGCGTGGGGCCCCGATGGCCGTGATCGTGGCCGCGGTCATGGTGACACAAGTTGAATCGCATGCCCATCAGGATCGCGGATAACCATTCCCTTTGTGAATCCCAAACTCTTGTCCGGTAACGTGACAACACCGGCGGAAATCATTGGTGCCATCCCATGCACCTGGGCAGCAGCTATCTCCACATCCGGCACAATCATCGTCGTTTGCCAATGCCAGAGATCAGTCGGATGGGAATCAGCTGGAAAGGGCCGACCTGCCGTTGGTCGCTCATACTCCAAGAACTCCACACCGAGTGGGCCTATGGTCGATGTCAGAGCAGTCACACGCACGCGTGCGCCAGGCAAACTGTCGAGATGTTCCTGTTCCGCGCCCATATTCAACGTCCCGTCTGCGACCGTAAGACCGAGCAGATCGCGATAGAACTTGAGGCTGTTCTCGGTGCTTCGTACCGTCACGGCCGTGTGGTCGATCCCCAGGAACAGGTCTGCCCCTCCCCTCTTCCAGACAGGATTCCCCTTGCCTACCGGGAACCAGAGTAGTTCGAGGTTATGCCCGTCAGGATCGCGAAACTTGATCGCCTTAATGCCGGCGGCCACCTGGTTGGACAGGGGAATCGTCTGAGGTCTCGGAGAGATCTGGCGAACATGGTGTTTCCGCAGTTGTGCCCAGACTGCATCCATATCGCGTACGACGATGGCGAAGTGCTGCAACCAAAGATCGTGACTAGAGGAAGGGACTGGGATGGGCCGCAGATCCGGAGGCGAGATAAACTGCGTGAGTTCGATCTGCTGCTCGCCGAGTCGCATTCGGACAACACGCGCCCTTACGCCGAAACATCCGTACAGTTGATCGTATTCCGGCCCATCGACCTCGACATCGCTCACCGGCTTGAATGTCAGCACCTCTCGGTAGAAGGTCACTGACCGCTCCATGTCGGATACGGTGAAACCGACTGAGGCGATGGATTGGACAGCAACAGGTGGTTCTGCCGCTCCTAGAGCTGAGTAGTGCATGCTGAGTGCTGAGAACAGGACAACGGCCTGAATCCACCGTGCTTTGAGAGGTGTGGTCATCAGGCTTTCCATCACGCAAGCCTTGAGAGGAGATGGTCTCCCACTCGTAAGGCGTTGGCGATGATCGTCAGGGAAGGATTCACAGCCGAGCTGGAGACAAAGAAGCTGGCATCGACGACGTACAGATTGTCCAGATCATGGGCCTTGCAATGCACGTCCAACACGCTGGTCCTGGGGTCACGACCAAAGCGGACGGTGCCACATTGGTGCGCGGTCCCCGCGATGGGAATTTTCTTCCCGAAATAGAGGTGCGTCGGCAGCAAATGGCCTTCACAGCCCAGATAATTGAGCATGCTCTTGAGCTTGGCCGCCAGTCGCTGATGCGCTTCCAGATTATTCTCGGTATAGGCCAGCGTAATGTCTCCGTCCTTATCGACGTGTACCCGGTTGTTCGGATCGGGCAGATCTTCCGATGTCATCCAAAAATCGAGTGAATGTTTCGCCACCACATCGAGCGCCAATCCCGGCGCAAATGGAGGTGCGCCGAGCTTGAGCATTTCGAAGTCCTGCTTGCCAATCATCGAGATGTGGCCCATCGGATAGTCCCAGTCAGCCGAGGAAAAGTAGAAATCATTCAGGCCGATCGTCTTTTGGAAAACGGTTGGGTTCGGCCGCTTGGAGATCGCGAGCATGGCCGAATTGTTGTGGCACATGTAATGCCGGCCTACCATATTGGAGGAGTTCGCCAGGCCGTTTGGGTGTCTGTCGTTCGCGGACTTAAGCAGCAACGCTGCTGAATTGATCGCCCCGCACGAGACCACGACGATATCAGCCTGATACGTTTCCGTGTGCCCGTTGCGCTTCACGACCACGCCTGTGACTTCTCGCCCTGAAACATTCGTCTCCAATCTGGTAACCAGTGCGTTGGTCAACATCGTGACATTTGGGTACTGCAATGCCGGGTCCACACAGACCACTTGCGAATCAGCCTTGGCATTCAGCAAACAGGGAAAGCGATCGCAGGTGTTGCAGCGAATACAGGCGCCTTTTTCCGGTTGCTGCTCGTTCAGCATGACGCCGACCGGCAGATGAAAGGGCCTGTATCCGCACTTCTGCCAGTCATCGTGCAGTTCCTGAATGCGAGGCTCGTGTGAGAGGGCCGGATACTTGTACGGTGCGCTGGCTTTCGGTTCCGTTGGATCTTCACCCCGATTGCCGTGCACGTGGTAGAGGTGCTCAGCCTGGCTGTAATAGGGCTCGAGGTCGTCGTAGGCAATCGGCCATTCCGGCGAAATGCCGCCGTGATGTTTTACTTCACCAAAGTCCTGCGCGCGCATCCGCAGCAGCGCCGCGCCATAGACTTTGGAATTGCCACCCACGTTGTAGTGGATACCGGGGTGAAACGTGGTGCCGTGGGTATCCTTCCACGTTTCCTTGGCTTTATAGCGACTCTCGATAAAGACCGCCTTAGAATTCCAGTTGTCCTTCTCACGTGGCAGATAGCCGCCTCGCTCCAATAGGAGGACCTTCTTCCCCGACGGGGCGAGCGCATAGGCCAGCGTCCCTCCCCCTGGGCCGGTGCCGATAATGATGACATCGTAGTGGGCTGGCATGGATCTATGTCGAGAGGGAGGATGTTGTCTTACAGGAGGCGGATGCTCGCGTGACTCTCCCCGACAAACTGGTCAATTGAGACCACACCTACCTCAGAGGTTGCAGCCAGTCAGACCATTAGCAATGATGTGCCGTAGGACTCGAACCAACCAGCTTCACACCGCGAGGCTTACTTGAATGATCGGCTCTGGCACGCGGACTCTTCAACCTGCGTTACTACATTCATCAGCAGCCACCCCGTTCGAGAAATTGAATCTTATCCCCCTGACAATCAAGGGCGCAGATTCTCTCTGCTCCGGCGAGGTGAACTGGATTAGGTCGTCTTGCTTTCTGGGATGCGGTAACGTTTCTTGATGGCCGTCACGGCTTGGTTGGCTTCTGTTTCGTCTAAGCCTGCCCCCAATCGATAGGTTCTAGCTCCATAGTCAAAGGCAATCACCCCGCCACCGATTCCCCATAATTGCAGTGCCGCCGAAACATTCAGCGGACTGAATCTGACTGGCTCAGCGCGCAGATTACAGATCTGTACGAGATTGTATTCTTTGTCAAAACCGAATCCTCCAATATCGCGGCGAGTTGTGAATGTGTGTCCCCGCACCGTGACAATCTCCTTCCCCATCACCTGCCATAACCAGGCGTAGATGGCCATCACCCCGCCGACCGTCCACACCGCAAGCCATGCCAACATCAATGACCGACCCTCTGACGGTTCATCGCTGTGAAGAAACTGGGCGGGGACCATGACTTCGGCCACCGCCCAGCAGCAGATCCAAAACCCCACAAAACAAATGACAAACAAGCTCCGGCCACATGGAATGACGATGCGCAGATCCTTGGAGGTGTCCGTGATAAGAACTCGAGAGGCGGATGGTTGTCTCTTTGCCATGAGATAGTCCCGCTGCAGTGATACATTATTACATGAATGAGCAGTGCGTCTCACATAATTTGGCTGTAGGAAAGGAGAAAAGACCGGCAGGTCGTGGAATCGCGGCACACAGAGGAGACCTGCCGCCCCGCATTGCTTGTATTGGATAGTGACCGGCTCAGTGGTTCGGACAAATACAGCAATACCCAAGCCACCATCAAAGCTGTTAGACTTACGTTACTGTCAGAGCTCAAGAATGTACGAGACCTACCGATACAGAGAGAGAGGACGCCTAGGCGGGTTTTGAGGAAACATGTGACAGTTTTCTCTTCGCTCAATAGCCTGAATTGCATTCCTATGTATGCCCTGTAGATTCTTGATTGAGCCACCAGCTTATTTCACCCAATGACTCAGAAACGCGTCGTTATTATCGGGGGCGGATTCGGAGGCATGACGGCTGCGCGTTTCTTGCGCGACGTCGAGGTCGTCCTGATCGACCGCACGAATCACCATGTGTTTCAACCGTTGCTCTACCAAGTCGCCACCGCCGCGTTGTCTCCGAGCGACATCGCCTGGCCGTTGCGCACACTCTTCCGTTCACAACCCCACGTTCGCGTGGTAATGGATGACGTGCTGTCGATTGATCGGACTGCTCGGGTGGTCCGTCTCCGAGACAGCGCCCCGATTGCCTTTGATGCTTTGATTGTCGCTCCAGGATCGCGTCACGCCTATTTCGGGCATGATGAGTGGGAGGCGTTGGCCCCTGGACTCAAGACCATGGCCGATGCCGTCCATCTGCGCGAGCGGATGTTGCTCGCTTTCGAGGAGGCGGAACGGCAGAGGGCCGAAACCGGCGCGCAAGACCGTCTGACTTTTGTGATCGTCGGAGGAGGTCCAACAGGAGTCGAATTAGCCGGCTCGCTCCTTGAGATCGGAAGAAGGGCTATGGGGCCGGATTATCCTCATTTGCGCCTGGAAGATCTCTCAATCGTCCTCGTGGAAGCCGGTCCACGTATTCTTCCGGGGTTCGATCCCAAACTATCCGCAAAGGCTGCCGACGCTCTCGCTCATATGGGCGTCACGGTTAAACTGAACAACCCAGTGAGTGCAGTTCGCCCGGACGGAGTCATGGTCGGAAGCGAATGGGTCCCGTCAACCAATGTGATTTGGGCGGCAGGCAACAAAGCCTCGCCACTCCTGAACACGCTAAAGGTTGCCCAAGATTCATGCGGTCGAGTTAACGTTCACGCCGATTTGTCGATCCCGGATGAACCCTGGATTTTTGTCATCGGTGATGCCGCACATTGCCTGGATCCCGACGGCAAACCCTTGCCGGGAATTGCTCCCGTGGCCATGGGAGAAGGCCAGTATGTTGCCCAGTTGATCAATCAGCAACTGTTGCCGGATCAACGCGCCCCGTTTGCCTATAACGATCGCGGCATGCTGGCTACGATCGGCCGCGCCCGGGCCGTGGCCCAAATCGGCCCGATCCATGTATCAGGCTTGCTGGCCTGGATGCTCTGGTGCATCGTTCATGTGTTTTTCCTGATCGGTCTCAGAAACCGGATCCGCGTGATGTCGGAATGGACATGGTATTACCTCACCTTCAAACCGGGAGCCAGGCTGCTGTTTGAGCAACCGGCTTGCCGCGGCAAGAGCAGCTCCACAATCCCTGCACACGAGAGCGCGACGACGGACCGCATTGATTCACGGCGCGCGGCGTGACGCAAGACGTGTAGCAACCCGTTTGCGGCACATCGACTCACCTGCACAGCGTACGAGTACGCCCTTCCGGCCGCACCTGGTTGACACGACGCCCTCCACAACGTAGCCTGCCTCCGTTTCAACCATGGACGGAACATCAGATTTCTGAGCACTATGGACTGGTTATTCTGGACCGGCTTGGGCCTGTTCGCTGTCATCGCAGGCGTCGTATCGTTCTATCTCTATGCGCTCGTGGCGCGAACCAGGAAGGAATTCCGCGCGCTTCAACCGGATGTGAAAATTACCAATTTGTCGGCGATGAATTCCGGAAACGTGCTCACGCTATTTCCCGAATTCGAAAACGTTGGTGGCGGGGTGGCGCACGATTGCCTATTACATATGGGGGGATGGGATGGAAACTTTGCGGTCAAGAAAGTCTACCCGCGCGGGGCGCGCATCCAGAAACAACGAGCGTCGATCGTGCTGGGCCCCGAGGCGCCGATTCGGACACAACCAGTCAGCAATGGCTATCTACGTCTCCGCTATCTCGACCGCTGGGGACATAAGTACGATTGCTGGTATCAGGTGACTCAGATCAAGAATCTGGCGCTGCCGCTCTATAATATTCAGATCGACTTGGACCACCCTGAAGTGAACAGACCCATTCTCTCGTTCTGGGACCTGCGAAAATTGCTGCGCGCACTGGATCAGGAAGACTGAACGTATCTCGCTTGAAAGAGCCTATGGCGTATGGCTGGTGGCTTATGGCACGAAACCGCAGGAGAATCGAAGCGGGAGGCACGACGGATTGTAAGTTGCGAGATTTGAAACGATCAACACGGGTCATGCAGGTTTGAGAATGCGCAGCCCCGGCGAGATCGCCAGGGCTACTCCAAGCAAGAGGACAGCGCGGATCAATGCGCCGGGATTTGCGGGCCGACCTTTTCGAGAATTACCTGCCGAATCTGTTGGGCAAAGCGTTTCGAGACTTCTTCATTCTGCAACACGTGGCCTGATTCGTACACAGTGTAAATCGCAGGGGGGGACTGAGAGGTAATGGTGGCCTCCATGACCACAGCCGTCATCTTGCCGGGTTTGCCGGTCTTGCGATGCACACCCTTCATCTCCATCAGCGAGACCTTTGGTGCGACGGTGACATCGATGATTGATGCCGCCTTCTTGTTTCCCGGGACAAGCTGGATAACGGGATCGGACGAGAGTTCCTTCCGAATGTGCTGCGCGACTGCCCCCTTGGGCTTTTCCGCTTCCTGCATTTTCTTATCCAGGACGGTGGACGCAAGATTGACATAGATGGGATCCTGTGGGCCGCGCAGGGGTTTGGCGTTGAGAAGATTCGATTGCTCCGCTTCATACGCCTGAGTCTGTTGACTCTTCGTCTGTGCATCAAGTTGCTGCTTGGCAACAGAATCTTCCCCGGTATCCTTTGATGCGAAGTCTCCCCCGGCGCATGCGGCGACTGCCACGCTGAGCATGACGATACTCAGGACAGAAAGCATCTGATACGGCCTAGATGATGTGTGGATCATAGAGTCGCTCCTTTGAAGGATGATCTGTACGGCCAGTGGCGGTCTTCATCGTATTGCGATAAGTGTAGCAGCTGACTGTATCCTGTCGAGTTTTGCCCCTTCTAGGGTTATCAACTCTATGTCCATGCGCATGGTTTGGATGTAACTTCGGTGGTGCAAGGCATATATTCTCAGCATTTTCATGATGTTGGCATGATATGCCACTTCCGTCCTGCTACCATGACCACCAGCCTCACGCCGGCAAATACAGGAGAAATCTTCGTAAACTCTGGGGAGCAGATCCAACCTCGCTAATCGGTCTTACGGCCTCTGTGCAGCGCGTCAGGCACTTGTTATGATGACTCAGCCTCATATCAGATCGAGGGCTCGTGATCGCGGAGATAAAGATGCCGGCACGTACCACTCTGTTGGTCCTCTGGTTCATCGCTGGGATCGTTGTCGCACCCACAACCGTCATCGCGGAATGGTATCTTGCCGGAACAGCCGGTGTGAATTTCGCAGATCGAATCAACACCATTGGAGGAACAGGCCCGCAAGCTGGACTGCCAGGCCCCCTCGTAGACTTTGATCTCCAGAACTCGATCACCTATGGCGCCAAGGTGGGCTATTTCCCAGGACATAGTTGGTTCGGGATCGAGGGAGAAGTACTGCACACGACCCCTCACATAAAGAGCTTGCCTCGCACTCCAACCTTAGATGAAGTTCCCGGCGTCCATTTAAGACTCACCACGATCGGGGCAAACTTCATCGCACGATATCCAGGCCGCACGTTTCAGCCCTATGTAGGAGCCGGGATCGGCATGGCAATCGCCCGCATCGGAGATACTGCAACCGTCCAGAGCGACACTGATGTGACAGCGGCCTGGAACCTCTTGGTCGGCCTCAGGGCATTTCTGACTTCGCACGTGGCCGTGTTTACGGAATATAAGTATCAGGGCGTGTCGCTTCAATTCGATCAGGCATTCGGCCCCGATGGCGGTTTTGCCGGCAACTATAGAGCGCAGCATATCCTGGGTGGGCTGTCCTACCATTTTTAGACACGGAGGCTCTATGTTTCGCGGCGCTGTGCTCCCTCCCCTGCTGGCAGGACTCTTCGGCGTCGTATCTTGTGGAGAATCCCTCCATCAAGTTCAACGGGAATCAGGCTTGCTCGGCGTGCCATCAGAGTTGGCAACCCAAATTGATTCTAGTGTCAGGTTTGTCGATTTACAGGGGACTCCTGCAAACTACGTTGGGCGAGTGGTTATGCTCGGCGGGATTATCCTTGGGGCGAAACGGACTGAAACGGAGACCGAAATAGAAATCCTGGAACTTCCAGTCGGTCCCAATGGGCCGTTAACAGAGGACCGCCTTCGTTCAAAGGGGCGGTTCATAGCTGTGCATCGTGCGTTTGTCGACCCGGCAACTCTACCGCCAGGCACACCCGTCAGCATCATCGGTGCGGTGACGGGCTCGACGACCAAACCTCTCGATGAAGGCGAATTCACCTATCCGGTACTCGAAGCCAAACACATCGTTAATTGGAATACAGCCGTTGCGCAGAGGCCGGACAGTCCGCTGTTTCTGAGCCCATTTCTTGCGCCACTTGCACCCTATGGATATTGGGGCAGACCATATGGACACTTCCCCTATTCAGGACGTTTCGGCCCTTCGATCGGCGCTCCAAGATCCTCGCCGCCACCGCCTCCGCCACGAAACCCCTCACCGCACCTTAGGCGCAGGTAATCATTGATGGAACCTACAGACAAACCATCAGGGCATGTCCTGTCCCGCCGTCAAGTCGTAACACTTCTCGGTACGACTGGCGCATTATGGCTGACGGGAGGTGGCCTCATTCCAAGGCGATTATTTGCAGGCGAAGCGGAATCTGCTTGTATTGTTCGACCGGAACAAATGGAAGGGCCGTATTTCGTCGACGAACGATTACATCGATCCGATATCCGCTCTGATCCTGCCAGTGGTCAAATCAAACAGGGTACGCCGCTGACGCTGACCTTTCAGGTCATGCGGCTCAACGCCGGAAATTGCGGGCCATTGCCCGGTGCTCAAGTGGACATCTGGCATTGCGATGCGACCGGCGTCTATTCCGATGTGCAGGACCCATGGTTCAACACCACGGGCCAGAAATTTCTGCGCGGTCATCAGATCACCGACATGCGGGGCGAGGCTCGATTCGTCACAATCTATCCTGGCTGGTACCCTGGACGGACCGTGCATCTTCATTTCAAGATACGCACTAACCCATCGGCGAGCCGGAGCTTCGACTTTACGTCGCAATTGTACTTTGACGATACCATCACAGATCGTGTGCTCTCCGCTCCACCCTATGCCGCGCGGGGACCGCGCACTACGCGAAACCGGCAGGACTGGATTTTTAGGCGGGGCGGCGATCGATTGATGCTGGCACCCACCATTGAGCTCGATGGTTATTCGGCTAAATTCTTGATCGCGCTCCAGCTATCTTGAAGGATCATACAACGCACTGAGGAGATGCCATGACATCTCCTCAGTGTCGTTTCAGCTGTGCAATCAACGGCTCATCGCCATGCTGTCATGCTTCATGCCGCTGTCGGCTTTCATACCGTTGCCACGCGCTTCGCCCGAAGCGGTTAGGACCGGCTTGGGAAACGACGCTTCGCCGAGCAATACTTCCGCATACGCACACCAGATTTGGACCTTGGCCACGTCGTTGATCTGCACCGGCAAGGTAATCGTCCGGTTCTGCTTGTCACCCTTGATGACAAGGCGATTCAAGAGATACACGTTGCCCCTGGTATCGACTACCTGCCAATGCGGCGCGGGCGTGTCGGGAATCTTGAACTCCTCCGACCAGGTCAGCGTATCGTTGTTTCCGGACCGGCCATGCGTCGCCGTTCCGCTGTTCGCTTTTACACCCTCGAACTTGCTCGTGATGTGAGCATCGGCCGCGAAACTGTTCGATGCCATGAACAATCCCGTTGCGGCGACCATCGATAACAATCCGAGCTTGAACATCCTCTGCGTCCTCATAAACACCCTCCTTGTTGTGTGAACGATCTGCGGCGCTGATCGTGCTTCTTCTTGGATCATCCGCTTCTGCACGTCTGTCGTGTGGATGCCCCAGTCCTTACATACGTTCGGGAAACATATGGCGGACAGCACAAGTATCGGAGGATACGTGCATGCCGCCTAGACATGCTTCAGGAATGATCAATGACGGTTGATGAATGACACGATGATCTAGCCATGCAGTGGCAGTCTAAAATGCAGAAAGTGATGTTACGATAATTCAGCTTGGCACAATGGTCACGACGCGCCTCAGGCAGCGCCTGCATGAACCGCCAGCCCTTGTCTCTCAGCCCCTGTGACTGGGGCCGCAACTCTGTACGGCGGCTGAGACGCCACTCCGTATTGCATCTGCCACTCTACAAACTCCACTTGTTGGCAAAGCCACCAGCACTTGACCCGAAGATACCAGTCCTGTTTGGCTTGTTGCATGTGGCGAATCGCCCAATAGATCCTTGTCCCCACCGCGCACCTCCTGTCCATGCCGGTTGGTCTGAGCCAGCCAAGAGTCCTTACAGGAAAGAGTCGGCTATGGTGCGCGATCATTCTGTGTTACTCTGCCCCACCATGCGTAAAGCGAAGATTGTCTGCACCATCGGGCCTGCGACGGCATCGCCATCGATGCTTGAACAGCTCATCGAAAGCGGCATGAATGCAGCACGGCTGAATTTCTCTCATGGCACGCATGAGTCCCATGCCGCTGCCATTTCAGCGATTCGCCAGGCGGCAGCACGGCAACGGGTGGCGGTCGCCATCATCCAAGATGTCCAGGGCCCCAGGATACGAGTAGGCAAATTGCCGGACGGGGGCATTGAGGTACGAGCCGGCCAGTCGGTGTGCGTACAGATCGTATCTACTCGATCAGGAGATGAAACCGGCCCACATTCCCTTGCCCTGACCCAACCCCTCGTCCCCTCTTCTGTTCCAGTCATTCCGGTTGTCTATCCGGCCCTCACGCGTGACCTCCTGCCGGGCGCCAGGATTTTGATCAACGATGGACTGATCGAACTCATCGCCGACCGCATTTCCGATGAGTCCATCGACTGCACCGTTGCAACTGGGGGAAAGATTTCGTCACACAAAGGAATCAATCTGCCTGGCACGGATGTCAGCGCCCCCACGCTGACCGACAAAGACCGGGAGGACATCCGATTCGGCGTCTCACAGGGAGTCGATTATGTGGCGTTGTCGTTCGTCCGAGGACCTGAAGACATCGTGGCGGCGCGCACATGGCTTGTGCAATGCGGCGGTACTCAGCCCATCATCGCGAAAATCGAACGGGCTGAGGCTATCACGGCCTTGGATGCGATCCTGGAACAGGCAGACGGGGTGATGGTCGCGCGTGGCGATCTTGGCGTCGAGATGGGGCCTGAAGCAGTACCTGTGTTACAGAAACGCATCATCGCAGAAGCGAACCGCCGGCGCCGTCTTGTCATCACGGCGACACAGATGCTGGAATCGATGACCCAGGCATTGCGTCCGACCAGAGCTGAAGCTTCGGATGTCGCCAACGCGGTATTCGACGGCACCGATGCGGTGATGCTGTCCGCTGAAACAGCCGTTGGCGCATATCCGATCGAAACCGTTCGTGTCATGGATCGCATCGTTCGCGCAGCGGAAGGAGCCGCTGAACCGAACATCCTGCCCAAACGCCATACGGATATGGAACACCTTCCCTTTCCTGAAGCCATCTGCACGGCGGCATCTTCTGCCGCCAAAGCTATTTCCGCACGTGCAATCGTGGCCTTCAGCGAACAGGGGACGACGGCTCGATTGATTTCCAAGCAACGACCGGCTCCGCCGATCATCGCCTTTACACCATTTGAGCCGGTCCGGCAGCGGATGGCGCTCTATTGGGGGGTTCGTCCCTACACGGTGCCGCAAATCGAGCAGACTGATGCGCGAGTCACTGAGGCTGAGCACCGCTTGAAAGTGGAAGGCCTGGTCAGGGCAGGAGAAAAGATTGTCATTCTATCCGGGACGAGAGTGGGCCATCCCGGCGGGACCAATTTGATTAAGCTTCATGAAGTAGGATAGCTCCGACCCGCCTGCAATATCCTCCATCCGTAGTATCACGGTTCCTGTTCCGGCGCCGGCACCCGATCATGAATTCGCCCCAGTTTGCTCTCGATCGACCGTTCCAACTTCTCCGCCGCTTCTGCAACGGCGAGCTCGATGGTCGGCCCCTGATGGCTCACTACGATGGGCTGAAGGCCGGCCAATCTCGCTTCAAGCACGCATCGAAAATCGTCGCCCTTCGATTTATGTCCGTTCGTATCGCTGAGATGGGCCTCTACCCGTGTAATCCGATCGGAGAATCGGGATATCGTGCCCTCCACGCTGGCATGGACAAGACGCACGACATCTTCGCGTCCTGTGATGTGGTTGTCGGTATGGACCTGAATCTGCATGCGCACCCCTCCAGACTTGGAAACTATTTCCGCACAGTGATCATTGACCTTATGTGTCCGGCGAAGAAATGTCAACGGCGTATCCCCGGCCATCGTTTGACGGGCTGTCCCGACCATGCATGCGCGAAAAGGCTTCCCAATCGAATGGCTTGGAAGTCAGCGCGTGCAGCGGTATCGTTTCGATGTGCCCCGGATCGCGAAAGGCTGCGATGCTTCCGACGATGTCTTCGGGTCGTTCCACCAACCGCTTGACGGTTTCATACGCCAAGTGCTGCGCGATCGCCTTGTCTTCCGGCGCAGGTGAGGCGCCCCGGAGCGTATGCCCGAGAATCGTGGTTTTCGTGGCGGGAGTGAGCGGATAGTGACCAGGCCGAGGATACACCTGAGGCCACTTTGAAATTTCACGGGCCACATAGTCTGGTAATCCGTGAACACCACCCTCAGGATGATGCCGATGCGGTGTTCGCTCGGCGACGATGAATAGATGGCTCTTGTTGGGCACACCCAAGGACCGCTTCAGAGTTCCAAGAATCACGTCATCGATGTAGCCATCCGGATCCGGATGCTCATTGACGAGGACTCCCTCGGCTCTGGCTTGATACGCGCAGGCCAAGGCCAGATGGCCGGATCCCGCCCCCATCAGTTCTACGAAAAAGATACTGCCCATCGCGGAGCTTGTCGCCTTCAACGACTCAATCGACTGATCCGCCAGTCGAATGGCCGAGTGGAATCCCAATGAGGTCGTCCCGCCGATATTGTTGTCGATCGTGCCGGGGATGCCGGTGACCTGAACGCCGAACATCTCATACATCGCGCGCGCCCCGCGCAGGCTTCCATCCCCCCCCAGCACCACGAGCGCGCCGTCCCGCAGATACGGCTCGAGATTGCGGACCGCCGCTTGCTGCACCTGTTCGTCCTTGAAGTCCTCAAACCGGCTGCTGCCGATCGGACTGCTCGGCCGGCTGCCCAGCATGCGCGTGTCCTGCTCAGAAACCTTTTCAATCCAGTTGTTGGCCAATCCCAGAAATCCGTGCCGCACAAAATAGACATCCAAACCGAACCGGTTTCCGGCAACTCGAAATTCTTTCAGCGCCGCCCCGGCACCCGCAAAGTCCCCACCCGACACGAGCGCCACCAGTTGTTTTACCTGTCGCGGCTTCAATGTCACACGATCCCGTCGCTGACGCTCTACCGACACCCAAGCATCCCGTTCCACCCGCTCACGTTCCGACAGACCGACTGCCGTCGAATAGCCGGAGATCTGCCCGTTCTCATAGGTCAGGAGCACGACATTGTCCTGTCCCTCTTTATACTCGCCGAACTCGGAGAAGGCCTCGGTGAACGGGCGGGGGTCCAGAAAGATCACCAGGGCCCGCAACGTCGAACTATGCGTGTAGAGGCAGGACACAGAACCGCGATGAGTATCCGCGAGACGATGCACCCCATCCACGACAGTGACGTAGGTATCGAAAAATGAATTGCCCCCCGGATAGCAATAGAGCGGATGCTTGATCAGCTTCTTGGCCGTCTTCACGTCGACTCCGAATGCGTGCGCCGCGGCCTCCGCTTCTGCGGATTTCTCGATCCCCGTCACCCATCCAAAATCCTGAGAGTCCAATGCGTCAGCGATCTGTGGTGGATCGAAATCTGCTTTCCCCGTTAGAATGGCGGCCGACACTCGTTGGCAGAGCTGAGTGGTATTGGGGCTTCGACTGACAAGTTGGACGAACGCCCCTGGGTCCAAATAATTGCGCACGTGCAGATAGTCCAACTGCCGGCCCACGACTCCGATAATTTTGGCCAATGCCAGACCGACGGCATCCGCCTTGGCGAATCCCCGGTCCCGGTCCAGCACATTGGCGAGCCGGCATCCGACTCGGTGGGTCTTGCTCTCCACCTGCGACACTCCATGTCTCATCGCGAACAGCAAGGCCCGCTCAGTCAGATCCCGAGGCAACAGCCAAAAACGGTCATCGCCGAGATCAAGAACAATCCGTCCTTCCGCAAGCTCCGGCGTGAGCTGCGCGCGTGACACAATCGCCACAGGCCGCCGAACGAGAGGCTTCTGACAGTGTCCGATCGCCGCACGAAAGAGCGGCGCAAGTTCTCCACCCGCCGCCAAGCAGTTCCACGCCGCATAAAACACCAGGGGGTCACCCCCACAGGCGTGATCGATCACCGATTGCCTGGCGGCACGATATTCGGAGGCATTCGCGAATCCTTGGCGGGCACGCTGAACCAGCGACAGGATTTCTGATGTCGCAGTCCTGGCCCGCTCCAACCGGTCCGATCGTGTCGGCAGTGGCGGAGGAAGGGTCAACTCGCCGATCCGAGGCAGACGTGTGAGTGCGTCCCCGTAGAGAAGCAGTCCTTCAAGCGTCACAAAATTCAATGGGTCGACTGGAGGCGGCATGTTCACCCTAGCCATGTCCTATGTTTCTTGAACCTTCTCAAACTCGATGTCAAGCCTGAACCAAACCACGCAGTTCCTTCCGTAATGACCCGTGCATCTTCGCAGTACGGCTGTATGCTTTCGGGCAGGAGCCCAAGTTTGAACAGACTGATGCACCTGGGGTGAGGTGGAACGACGACTTACAGGCAAAGGCTTGGTCAAACCGGGAGGGAAGCTTGTGATCCTGCCCGGCACAAGAGTCGGCCGACCCGGCAGAACAAACCACGTATTGTGACAGGAACTGCGCTAAGCGTATCAAGATCCTTGATCGACCATTGCTCGCGCCTCTTGATCTCCTCCCTCGAAGAGTTTAGGCTGTCATCGGTCCATCAGGACAATGCATGATGAGACTCTTCCTCGCCTGCATCCTCACCTGTTTTCCTTTCTATGCCTGGGCCGCCGCCCCAAGCGCCAGCACGACCGATGCGGTTTATCCACCGGCTGCGGCTGATCCTGCCGATCCGAACGAGGCAGAAGATACCGACGACCAGATCGGTGCCCTCGATGAGTCCTCCCTCGAACAGTTGTGGCCGTACGGCAACCCCTATAGTCCTGCATCAGCCACGAACTTTGAGCCGTTCAGAACATCGTCTTCGTATGGCCAGAACCGATTGCGCCAAGAAATCTACGAGCCCGAGTGGCTCAACGACCCCTTCGGTCGTTACGGAAGTCCCTATTCGCCAGATCCGATGAATCAACGATACGATGTCGGCAATCTGTATTGGCCCGGCAGTCCTATGCATCTCTACACGAGGGGCGGAAGGACAGAAAGGCGCTAGCCTCGGTCCATCAAAAGGAGATACCCGAAGACAACACACTCATTACCTGACGCGATCACACGGAGGAGAAGAGCTATGGGACGACACAAGATCGGTCTCGTGATTCCCCATCCCGAGGATCAGAAGTGGGATTCGGTCTGGAAACTGTTTCGCACGCCGAATTTGAATCTCCCTACCCTTGCCGCATTAATCCCTGACGATGAATGGGACATCGAGATCCAAGACGAAATCGTCGGACCATTGGATTTCTCCCGTGACTTCGATCTCGTGTTCATTACTGTGACGACAGTGGTGGCCGTTCGGGCCTATGAAGTTGCGCGGCTCTTCCGCGAGCGCGGCGCGAAGGTGGTGCTCGGCGGCATTCACCCCTCGACGCTCCCGGATGAGGCTATCAAACATGCGGATGCCATCGTCGTGGGAGAAGGAGAATTGACGGTTCCGCGGCTCCTGGAAGACTTTAAGAAGGGACAATTGAAGCCGCGATACGACATGCCGCACATGGTCGAACAGTGGGATGCCAAGCCTCCTCGCTGGGACCTCTTGCCGCAAGGCTATATGTTCCGCGATGCACTCACGGCCACACGCGGATGCAATTACCGCTGTACCTTCTGTTCCATTCATCTGGCACTGGGCGGTGGCCGGTACGGATTCCGGAAGAAACCACCGGCCGACGTCGTCAAACTGGTCGAAAAGATGACCGGGCCGATGGTGATGTTTTGGGACGACGACTTGCTGTCCGATCCGGCGTACACAAGAGAACTATGCGAGGCGATGAAGCCGCTTAAGAAGAAATGGATGAGTCAAATGAGCGCCACCTACATCGCCCACCATCCGGAATTGCTCAAGACCTTGAGAGAGTCCGGATGTTCCGCGATGTTCATGGGTCTCGAATCCATCAACCAGGATTCACTCAGGTCCGTGGACAAGCAAAATTCCGCGAAGCTGTATGAAGAGATGATCCGCCGCATCCATGACCATGGGATCGATATCCATGCGGGATTTATCTGCGGCTTAGATCACGAAACCGTCTACGACTTCGAGCGGACCGCCGAGTGGGCGACTCGCATGGGGCTGGCCGGGGCACTCTGGCGCATTATGACGCCCTATCCAGGAACAAGGCAGTTTGCGGAACTCAAGGCCGCCGGTCGGATTCTCACCGAGAACTGGACCTCGTACACCGGAGAGCATGTGGTCTATAAGCCGGCCAGAATGACCGTGGAGCAGTTGTATTGGGGACACAAGTGGGCCAAGGGACAATTTTATTCCTTTCGTTCCATCGGCTCGCGAGCGATCCAGCGGGCCTCTCAAAACGGGTTCGGCGAGCTACTCAATATCACGGGCTGCGGCCTTGGCTATCGCTCCATGTTTCGCCTTGCCGCCGATTCGGCTCCGGTGAACGTGTATCGGGATATGAAACATTTGCCACCACAAGAGGAGCCTGTCGCCTATCGATTCCCCTATCCGCAGAAATCGAAATTTGGTTTCATCGCCGATCGGGTGGACAAGTTTCGATCGAAGCTGCAACCCCGGCCTTCGATCAATTGATACGATTGGCGGCTTGCAGGATCGCTTGGCAAGGATGATGCCCGGAGAGCGTCACTTCAGCGTGCTCGTCTTTTCGGCCAGCTCTTTCGCTACACGCTGCATGTCGTCGCGCAAAATCTCATGGGTCTTCTCCTCGACCCGCACGGCGTACTGGCCCCGCCCGACTTCCCGGCTGTCAGGAGTTTCGAACAGCTGGGCGACCACCTGCATCAGCGGATAGTTTTTGAAGAACAATCCGCCGCTGCCGTGGGACACCGTGGCCGGAGCCCACAGCACGTACAGATAGTCCACGCCGAGTCGGTGCTGTAATTCTCTCACCCGGGCGAGGTCGGTCTTTCCGTAATCCACATCGATCTCGAAATACGCCGAGTGATACGGACCCTTCACCAACTGGGGATAGTTTGGAATCGACTGCGCAACCTGCTTGAGCGGCGTAATCTGGAACCGGCTGCTCTTGGCCAGTTCATCGGCCAGCGCCTGGGCGGCATGGAGTGAACCAGGGTTGGTCAATCCGGCGATGACGGCCAGTTTCTTTCCTTTCGGGTGGAAGGGCTCGTGCGTCAGTTGAAACGTGGCGCATCCGCTCAGCAGGAGGACGATGCCGACCGCCAGACAGGACCGTCTGAGTGTACGCCGCATCATGATAGCTGCTCCTCTTATTTAGACCTTCCGGTGTTGGTGACTTTAATGAACTCGTCCACGATCCCTTCCGCCGAATTCTGGAGCATCTTATCGATATAGTAGCCCTTCGCGCGGAACAGCTGCAGGACACTGTCGCTGTTCCGTTCGTTGAATGCAGTATGCGATATGATCTTCCCGCCCGGGAATTCGAGCATATTGCCGTAGACATCGGCGGAATAGGTATTCGTGCACCCGCCTCGATTTGAGCACACCGTGTTCTTCATCATGTTCTTGCTCCAGATCACAAAGACATAGTTGGTCTTGAGCCTGGCTTGAATCTTTTCGATCTTCGGTTTCTCAGCCGGATCAATCCAAGCCGCCTGACCCTCGTTTTCCTCAACGGTCTTGATGGCGATGGGATAGCTCGGAACGGCTTTGCTCACCACCTCTTGGTCGATGACCTGCAGCGTCGTCCGTTCTTTCAATTCTTTCGTGAGGTATTCGGCGAGTTTGAGGTCGGCTTCTTCAGACCCGCCCGTGATCACACTAACCGAGGTCGGCTTTATGTGATATCCGGGATCTTTCAGCGCGAACAGCGTGCCGCCTCCGCACCCTCCGAGCAATAGGGCGAATGATATGGCAGCGATCACTCGATAAGCACGACGATTGTCCGGATTAAAATTTGTCGCCATTGCCGCCTCCTGTACTGCGAAACCGTATGTTGGCATCCTACAGCTGGAACACGTTGGTTCTGAAATCGCCCACGCAGAAGTCCGGCTTGCTTCGTGCTGTCGTTGTCACTTCCTTGTTATTGAGACTATTCGTCGTTTCCCGGGTCACAGGAATCTGATTCGTGCTGACACAGCCGACGATCGACAAGCCGTGAAACACGACGCATAATGTCTTGTGCATGTCAGGCGCCCGAACTCCTGCCGCTTTCAGATTGCGAGTGATTGAGCATACGGGCCGGCATCACACGCAGCCGGCGACGGTCTGTGTTCCCACTTCGTGAAGCGAATCGACTCACCGGCGGCATCAATTGCTAGTCTAGCAAACATTTTAGGAGGGTCAACAAGGCCTACAAGGCTGGCTTTGCGATGAAACGCTCGGAATAGAGACAACAAATTGGCGCGAGGGTCGTTCGCTTTAAGGACGTGTCGGAACGTCAGGCGTCCGGCAACCGGTCACCAATGCCCTGCCCAGGAAGGAGCCGGGACAGGATTCGGTTCGAGTGTGGACAAGTCTGCTTCAAACGTCACGACAGACCGGGCATCGACACATCTCCGCACTTGAAGTCGGCCGGATCGGGTGGCAACCAATAATTCCCCCTCTCGATTCCAGTCGGCCCATTGAAGATCGTCGAGCATCTCAATGTCGCCTCCGGATTCCATCGAATACCGCACGCTCAGGCCATCCACCGCTTGATCCGCCCCGAACTCTCCTCCTGCCCATCCGACGCTTTCCACACACAATATCCGAGTGCCATGCGGTTGAGGTTTCCGCATGCGCGCGTTGCGGCGCTCATCCCATGTATCATTGGGATTGCGAATAGGAGAATCGGGCGCTTCAATCCATCCCCGCCGCCTTTCATTGGCGAATTGCACAGCCGGAATAGAACGGAGGCCATATGGGATCGGCAGTGCTGCGGCCCGGGAATCTTCATTGCCGCCGTCCTGAGTGAAATAGTATCCACGAGTCCAGGTGCCGCATGTGGCAAGTGCATGGAGCGCGGTAAGCCACGGCAACTTCGAGATGGCGACGTACGCCTCACCATGGCCCCATGTCGCGCTGGGTTTATGTGCAAAGTAGCAAAGATAGATTCCGTCCGGAGAGAGATCGGCCCGCCGTGGAAATATGCGCCCAGCCAGCCAAGCGCCAGGTTCATATCGTCCGGCAGCCAGATCCCAACGTCCGACATGCGCCCATTGCGAGGGACCTCGGCGAAACACCGCCACCACCGGCGCGTCAGTCGCTGGGATACAGTAGATGCGAGGCGGAACGTGTTTCGTCATCCGTTACCCTCCGTCATGTGGCTCACGACGGTCCGAAAGATCGCGTTTTTCTTCCGACCGTCGCACTTCCAGCCGGTAAACCTCCATCTCACAGACACAATACTGAATCAGGAGAGTCGCAAGACGGCAAGAAAAAGCCCGCCCTTTGCGAACGGGGACGGGCACCGGCGTTACCGTAGTCTGCCCCCGATACACTTATGAATCGAACTCTCAAAATCCTGGTCACACCGGGCTGAAAGGATTGTGAACCTGGCCCCATATCCTCCGTGAAGGCCGCCACAACACCATGGCGTGCTAGGGGGAGGATCACATGGGACAGGATCAACCACTCAGACCAGTTCTCTGGCGCGATCCCCGTCTTTACCAGATCGCCAGCCTCTCCGCACTCCTCCTCTATGGCCTTCTCTGGCTCCACTTTGAGGTCTCACCTTGGCAGATTACGATCACGCTCGGCACGGCACTCCTCACCCAATATGCCGGCACTCGCTTCTTCAACCTACCCGCGTTCGACCCCAAAAGCCCCTTGATCTCAGCCCTCTCTCTCTGCCTCCTACTTCGTACGGACCAGCTCCCCGTCGCAGCGCTGGCATCGTTCCTTGCCATCGCCGGCAAGTTTGTCATCCGATGGAAGGACAAGCACGTCTTCAACCCGACTAATCTGGCGCTCGCCGTGGTGTTGACCAGCGGCCTCGGCTGGATGTCACCCGGGCAATGGGGGCAGGTCGCCTGGTTCGGCTTCTTGATCGCCTGTCTCGGCGGCCTCGTCGTCACTCGCGCGGCGCGAGCGGATGTGACGGTGGCCTTTCTCATCTTCTACGTCGGTCTTCTCATAGTACGGGCACTCTGGCTTGGCGATCCGCTGAGGATCCCGCTCCACCAAATCGAGAGCGGCGCACTGCTCATCTTTGCCTTTTTCATGATTTCAGACCCGAAAACGACGCCGGATTCGAGAACCGGCCGCATCGTCTATGCGCTGCTCGTCACAATAGCCGCTCTCTATGTTCAATTCGGTTTGTTTCGCCCCAACGGCCCGCTGTGGGGACTGATCGCCTGCGCGCCATTCGTCCCATTGATCGACTATCTGCTTCCAGGCTCTCGCTATGATTGGTCCAAACCATCAATCGGTGAGCGGGTGCATAGCCCACAGTCACACGTCATAGACCAACCGGTAGCCGTCAACCGTCTGTATTCAGTATCGTCCGTTCACCAACCAAGGAGGTTCTCATGAAACGCATCAGTGCGACAGCATTCACACTGCTCATCGGCCTGCTCGCCTGGACCGGCGACGCATCGGCTTTCTGCGGCTTCTATGTGGCCAAGGCCGATACCAAACTCTTCAATAAAGCCTCCGAGGTAACCATCGCACGGCATGACAACAAGACCGTCATCACGATGGCCAATGACTTCAAGGGGGATGTCAAAGAATTCGCGATGGTTGTGCCGGTGCCGACGATACTGGAAAAGGAACAGATCCATATCGGTGAGGCGGCAGTCCTCAAGCATCTTGCCGATTATTCGGCGCCGCGATTGGTTGAATACTTTGACGAAAACCCTTGTCGGCGTTATGACCTGTTTCAAGATAAGATGGGCGCCTTGAAAAATACGCCTCCGGCGTCAGCCGAGGTGAAGCGGGAACGGGACCGTGCTCTGGGAGTCACGATCGAAGCTCAGTACACCGTCGGCGAGTACGACATCCTGATTCTTTCGGCCAAGGAGAGTAACGGTCTTGAAGTCTGGCTGAGCGAGAGCGGTTATAAGGTTCCAAACGGAGCATCAGCTATTTTACAAAGCTATCTCAAGCAACACATGAAATTCTTTGTGGCGAAGATCAACCTTGGCGAACAGGAGAAACTGGGTCTGAGCCATTTGCGTCCACTACAGATTGCGTTTGAATCACCCAAGTTCATGCTCCCCATCCGGCTAGGCACCGTGAATGCGGAGGGAGCGCAGGAGCTCTTCATTTACTTTCTGACAAAACAGGGTCGCGTCGAGACAACAAACTATCGAACCATCCGCCTGCCGGAGGCCCAGGAGATTCCGGTCTATGTGAAGGACAGGTTCGGCGACTTTTATCG
>FSSH01003636.1_pt1 | contig 58641 bp, 47 predicted proteins | sample 1166101 | NCBI WGS metagenome assembly FSSH01 (sample SAMEA32972668, study PRJEB13176) | freshwater metagenome | biome: Drinking water system; feature: Biomass in drinking water that filtered by 0.45 um membrane; material: drinking water | place: USA | collected 2012-12-20 | depth 0 m | reverse complement strand
ATGCGGCCGTCGCAGATCACGACGATCCGATCAAAGTTCGTCAAGGTCGAAAGCCGATGCGCGACCGCGATCAGCGTGCGGCCGTGCAGCACCCGGATGAGGGCCGACTGGATCGCCATCTCGGATTCGGTGTCGAGGGCGGAGGTCGCCTCGTCGAACAGGACGATGGGCGCATCCTTGAGGAAGGCCCTGGCGATGCCGATGCGCTGGCGCTGGCCGCCCGAGAGCTTTGCACCGCGCTCGCCCACCAACGTCGCATATTGCTGAGGAAGGCGGCGTACGAAGCCGTCGCAGGAAGCGGCCCGCGCGGCGATGAAGACCGCTTCATCGTTGGCCTCCGGCCTCGCGAAACGGATGTTCTCCATGACGCTGCGATGCAGAAGGCTGATCTCCTGCGGCACCACCGCGAGGGCATCGCGCAGGGAATCCTGGGTGACACTCGTGATCGTGATACCGTCGATGAGGATAGCGCCGCGATCGACGTCGTAGAGACGCTGGAGAAGGTGGACGAACGTCGATTTTCCCGCGCCTGAGGGACCCACGATCCCGACCTTCTGCCCGGCCGGAATGAAGAGGTTGACACCTTCGAGAGCGTTCCGGCCGCGCCCGTACGCGAAGGTCACGTTGCGGAATTCGACGGCCCCGGCGCGCCGCGGCAGGGCCATCGCGCCGGGCGCATCGCGGACGGTACGGGGCTTTGCGATGACCGCCAGCGTCTCTTCGATGAAGCCGAATTGCTGCGCGACGTCGACGAGCGACAGGGCCATGTCCTTCGAGCTGTGCAGGATGCGCAGGGTCAGGCTTGCCACCATAACGACGTCGCCGGGGCTCGCCTGGCCCTTGCTCCAGAGCATCACGGTCCAGGAAAGGATGCCGGCGGCCATAAGCCAGAGCGCGGCATCGTGCAGGGCCCGCGCCTTCTCGAGGTAGATCCAACTCCGGCGCTGTGCCGCCGCCTCGCTCTCGAAGCTCCGCTTGAGACGCCGCCATTCGCGCCAACGGGCCGAGAAGGCCTTGACGGTCCACATGTTGGTGATCGTGTCGACGAGATCGCCGGCGACCTGAGCCGCTTCGCCCGAATAGGCCCTGTGCAGTGGCCGTCCGCGCTCGCCGAATCCGATCAGGCCGAGTGTGACGGCGACCACGAAGAGGAGGAGCGCTGCCGTCAGGTAGCCGTCGATGCTCGAGAAGATGATGACCGCGCCGCCGACGTCGACGAGCGGCGGGATGATACGCCACACCAGCGTATTCGTCAGCGCCCCGAAATTGCCGGCCGTCGCGGTGATCCGCTGGCCCAACGAGCCTGCCAGGTTCTCGGCGAAGTACCGCATCGATTGTCCGCCAAGATGGTCGAACAATTCGAGGCGCAGGTCGACGCCGACGCCCACCGTGGCGCGGCAGGTGAGCCAGCCGGTGAGCCGCGCGAGCAGGCTCTCGGCCGCGATCAGCCCGAGGAAGAGGCCAAGGACGGTGGCCACAGGCCCGCCGACCTCCCGAGTTCCGCCCATGGCGTCGACGAGGAGCTTCAGGACGTATTGCTGGCCGACACCGCAAGCGGCTCCTGTAACGACGAGGGCCATCAGGATCGTGAAATGCCAGCGCCAGCGCAGGAGATGGTGCAGGATGAAAAGGCCGGGCTTACGCAGGTGAGGCGGACCCAATCCGGGATCGCACGGCTCCATCCCTGCCGAGTCGGCCAGGGCTGGCGGCGGGGTCTCAGCGAGCATCGGCGTCCTTGCTCATCTCGGCCTCGCCGAACAGGTGCCGCTGGCGGACGATCTCGGCAGCGAATTCAGCGCAACAGGCGCGGCGGCCGTTCTCGTCGGGCGCCGAAAGCAGGCCTACCTGGCAGAGGCGCTCGTCGTCCCAGCCCGGGTAGTCGAGGATGGGGTAGAGGCAGATGCCTTCGACCGGAACGCCGCTTGCGCGCGCCGCACGGACTTCGGCGCAGACATAGAACAGCCAGGCGGCCCGCGCCGTGCCCTCGGCACCCGTCTCGGCGACGAGGAGAGGGCGGCGATAGCGGGCATGAACCTCGGCGAGCAACTCGCGGAAGGGGCGATAGGCATGGTGGCCGAGCGGGATCGTTCCGCCGCCATGGTACCATTGGTTGTCCGGATAGAAGTTGACGCCGACGACGTCGAGGCAGGCGGGATGCCCGCCGAGCTCGGGCGCGAGGCGGCCGCTCACCATGTCGAGGGCCTCGTACTGCACCGCGCGATAGGCCGCTGCGCCTTCCTCGTCCTCCGGGCGGCCGGCAGTCACGTGAATGCTCGGCTCCGCGTGCAGGAAGCGCGCTCGCGGCGCAGCACACCGTACAGCCTCGGTTGCGGCGATCGACGCCCGAACGAGCTGTCGCTTCAGGGCAGGGCCTCGCCCAGCTCCGAGCGGCCCCATCCGGCCGGCTTCTCCGCCGGCCCAGGCCCAGTAGGAGATCTCGTTGACCGTGCAGAAGAAGGGCGGCTCGCCGGTTTCGGCTTCGACGATCCGGGCGGCTTCGTAGGCGAACCGGGCGAAACGCGCGATGAAGGCGTCCGACCAGATATCGAGTCCGTCGGGCCATCCGTAATGGCAGAGGTCCCAGATCACCCGCACGCCGGAGGCCTGTGCAGCTCTCAGCATCGGCAGGAAGCTCGACCAATCGTAGGCCCCGGGCATGGACTCGATCAGGTGCCAGCGCAGCCCGTCCCGGGCAGCCCCGAACCCGTGCTCTTCGAGGGCCCGATAATCCGCCCGCGCCCAGCGGTCATGTCCGGTCGACGCGACGAGATCGAGACGTCGTCCGTCGAAGCGACGCTGGCTCGCGCACTCGAACCCTGCGAGGAACGGACCGGGCAAGCTGAACGGCCGCATGCTCATGGCACCGGTCCCATGCAGCCGAAGAGGAACTGCCGAGGCGAAGCGTCCGTGCTCATTCGGCCGCTTGCCGCAAGGCCGGCATGCGGGGATATCCCGCCGCAGCGGCGTAACGAGAGATGGCGCTGGCGAGGGTCGGCATGATCCATCCGCGCTCGCTGGCGAGGGCCGTATTGCGGCGCGGCTGGGGTAAGCGGTCGATCGATCCGGGCTGTGCCAAGTTCGCTGCGCCGAGAAGATCTGCGGCGAAGCCAGCCCAGGTCGTTTCTCCCGAATTCACCAGATGCCAGACGCCGCTTTCGCCGTCGATCAGGAGGTCGAGGGCCGCATGGACGAGATCCGGCAGGTAGGCCGCCGATAGGATCTCGGACGGGCGAGACGGGAGGCGAAGTCCGGCGGCTCCCGACGCGAGGATGGCTTGCGCGAAGCTTGGCGCTCCAGGTTCAGCGAAGAGCCCGCCGGTGCGTATGATGAGCGCATCGAGATGCGCCGCGCGCACACGCCGTTCCATGCCGAGGAGGCTGGCGCCGTACACCCCTCCAGGATAGGGAGAATCACTCTCGCTGGCCGCGCGGGTCCGGTCTCCATCGAAGACGAGGTCGCTGGAGAAGACGAGCAGCGGCAGGCCCGCAGCTGCGCAGGCTTCCGCCAGGCGCTCGGCTCTGCGCGCATCGGCGGCGAAGGAGCCGCCAGGATACCGCTTGGCGAGCGCGGTCGAACTGAGGGTGGAGGCATCGACCGCCGCCCAGGCTCGACAGCGAGCGATCTGTTCACCGAAGGACGCGACTTCCGTTTTGCCGTCTGTGACGAAGGGAGTAAGGCCACGTTCGCGGCAGATGCGCACCAGCCCGTCCGCGAAACGGTCCGGGGCGCCGAGGACCAGAAGGCTGCGGAGCGTGCCTTCCGCCCTTATGCGCCCTGGCGCGGCCTGACCGATGGCTTGTCCCGAGCCGTAAAATCGTGACTCGCGACGCCACCAGCCGGGCATGTCGAGAACCGGATGATCGAACGCACCGGTTCGCGCGAGCGACGACGCGGCGCGCCCGAGGGCTGTCCGACGAGGTTCCGGCCCGCGAATATCGAAGGCTCCCGGCTCGTAGAAGCCGGCCCGCTCCACAAGCAACGTGTTCCAGTCGACGGCACCGAGGAGCGACCACAAGGTCACCGCGCGGACCGGGATGCCCAGCTCCCGTGCTTGTTCGGCCGCACCCCAGATCTCGGACAGCCAGCGGAGCTGCTCGTCCCGCGTGCAGCCGTGATGAGCCTCCGTAATGGCAAGCGGCCGGTGATAGCGCTCCCACACATCTGTGAGCCGGGACAGGGGGCCGGTCGAGCCTTCCGGGAGGGGAATGCGAACCGCTTCGGCGTCGGCATAGCGGCGCCGGCCGTTGCCGCCCCGCAGGGCCTTCGGGTAGGCCGAAACACGGCCATCGAGGTAGCGCTCGCTCGTGAGATAATGGTTGACCCCGATGAGGTCGGGCGTTCCCTCGCCGTCCCGAAACAGGGCGAGGTCGTCGGGTTCGATCCCGTTCTCGATGAGGCGCGCGTGCCAGGGATGGTGCCGGTCGATGTGACCGTGGAGAAGGTCCAGGCTGAGCCATCGCCTCTCGTTCTCGTAAATGGCCTGATCCGTGAGCCGTGGGGTGCTGAAGGTCTTGCCGATGTCCTCGGTCTGCACGAGGTGCGCCCCGGGCGTCGTCTGCCGGATCGCCCGCATGGCGAGGAGCGTCGCCTTGCATTGGTTCACCAGCATCCGCAGGAACGCCGCCTCGCTCCGGCGATGCGGATACCAGTGACCGTAGAGGCCGCTGAAACGCGCTGTGGTCAGCGGCTCGTTGACGGGCGTGTACCGGTCTATCCAGGGATACCGCTCGGCCACCCGTCCGGCATGCTGCGCGAGGAGCGTCGGGAAAGCGGGGTCGAGCAGGTTCGTATAGATCGGTCCACTGCCGTGATGCACGAGGCCCGCCACCGGACGAAGCCCGAGTGCCTGCATCCGGGCGAAGCGAGCATCCAACCACGACCAGTCGCATCTCTCCGGGGTGTCGGGAGAGACCGCCTCCCATAGGGCTGGATAGCGCAACGTACGGATGCCGAGTTCGGCCACGGCATCGAGATCGCCCATACGCACGTCGTGGCCGGTCTCCTCGACCTGATCACGGAAGCGAGCGCCGATCCGCACGAAAGTGCATTCGAAGCCGCCCCAGAGTTCAAGAGCAGCGCCTGTCATCGCTGGCACTAGTCAGAACGCTGCGCATATCCCCTCGCGCTCGGTCGACGAGGGTCGCGAGTTTGCGCAATCGATGAAACTCCGAATGGAACTCTCGTCGAGCGATCAAGTAACATATCTTATAAACGCCGGTTTCACTAAGAAAACTGTCTTATAATCCTAAGTTAGACTTCAAGTATAATCGGTCGATGGGAAAAATCACGCATTAACATTGGTATAAGACACCTTAAAAATAACAAACTAGTTCAAGAAGATGACTTCTGGACCGCGATGGGTGATTTCCCAAGCGGCGACCGGAGAGCTTAAACATAGGAAAGACTGGTGAAGCTTGAAGAAAGCCCCTACCTCCGCTCACCTTCAAACGTGTCGATCAAAGCGGGATCCATCCCGCGTGTCGTCGGGACGCGATGTTCGACCACGACGCCGCGCAAAGCCGAGCCTGATCGGCCGCTTCTGGTGTGTTTCTCTCATTTGCGGTGGGGGTTCGTTTGGCAGAGGCCGCAGCACCTGCTCTGCCGGGCCGCGAAGACATTCGACGTCGTCTTCTTCGAAGAGCCCATCTTCGAGGCCGGCGCCCAAGATCATCTGCGGGTCGAGCAAGTGTTCGAAGGAGTTGCCGTCGTCGTTCCAGTGATAACACCAGGGAATGAGGCCAATCTTACAGCGACTTTGGGCTTGCTTGTCCAGGAACATCTGAAGCGCTTCTCCGACCGCGAGCGCGTGTTTTGGTACTACACGCCGGCGGCGATCGCCTTCTCGGAGAACCTCTCCCGCGATCTCACTGTCTACGACAACATGGACGAGCTGTCGGCCTTCAATGGTGCGTCCCCCGACCTGATCGCCCAGGAGCGGTCTTTGTTTTCTCGGGCGGACCTCGTCTTCACCGGCGGGCGCAGTCTCTACGATGCCAAGCGGGATTGCCACACCGACATCCACTGCTTCCCCTCCTCGGTCGATACGGCCCACTTCCACCGAGCCCGTCTGCACGGCCGAGCCGATCCACCGGATCAATCCACGATCCCGCACCCTCGCCTCGGGTTCTTCGGCGTCGTCGACGAGCGCTTCGATCGTGACTTCCTCGCCGCCATGGCCGACCTGCGACCGCAATGGCACTGGGTGATGATCGGGCCCGTGGTCAAGATCGATCCGGCTTCGCTTCCGCAACGACCGAACATCCACTGGCTCGGGGCGAAATCCTATGCGGAGCTACCGGATTACCTCAGCCATTGGGATCTCGGGCTGATGCCCTTCGCTCTCAATGAATCGACGCGCTTCATCAGCCCGACGAAAACCCCCGAGTTCCTAGCGGCAGGCCTCCAGGTGGTCTCGACACCCATCGTCGACGTCGTCCGTGGCTATGGCGAGGATGGCCTCGTGGAGATCGCGGACACGCCGACAGCCGCCGTCCTCGCAGCCGAAGCGCTGATGGCGCGCCCAAAGGAGGCATGGCTCGAACGTGTCGACCAGCGCCTCGCCGCCCAGTCCTGGGACATGACCTGGGACGCGATGCGGACTTTGATCCTGAACCGCCTGCCGCTCGTCGATGCTGGCCGGGACGAGGTCCTGCCCTCCGTGCGTGTCGGGGCCTGACCGCGCTCGCTTGCGGGCCGACTCGCCACGATCACCTTCACCGCCGTCACGGCCGGGGTTCTGGCCGCCATCGAAAGTCACGATCCATGTACGATTGGCTCATTGTCGGCGCGGGATTTGCCGGAAGCGTTCTGGCCGAGCGCCTCGCAGCTGAACGCGATGAGCGCGTTCTCCTGATCGATCGCCGCGACCACATCGGCGGCAACGCCTACGATTGCCTCAACGAGGCCGGCCTGCTGATCCATCGCTACGGCCCGCACATCTTCCATACCAACGCCAAGCCGATTTTCGACTACCTGTCGGGCTTCACGCAATGGCGCCCCTACGAGCATCGCGTGCTCGCGGAGGTCGACGGTCAACGGGTGCCGATTCCGATCAACCTCGATACGATCAACCGGCTCTACGGACTGAGCCTCACCTCGGACGAACTACGCCGATGGTTCGCCGACAGGGCAGAGCCGGTTCCCGAGATCGACACCGCCGAAGACGTGGTGGTCTCGGCTGTCGGCCGCGAACTCTACGAGAAGTTCTTCCGCGGTTACACGCGCAAGCAATGGGGGCGAGACCCGTCGCAGCTCGACAAGTCGGTGACGGCCCGGGTGCCGACGCGGACGGACCGGGACGACCGCTACTTCACGGACACCTATCAGGCGATGCCGAAATACGGCTACACCGAGATGTTCGGGGCGATGCTCGACCACCCCAACATCACTGTCTCCCTCGGCACCGACTTTCGCACGCTCGGTTTGAGAAAAGTCGCCCGGCGGACCATCTTCACCGGGCCAATCGATGCGTATTTCGATCATTGCTACGGCCCGCTTCCATATCGAAGCCTTCGCTTCGAGCACGTCACGCGCAATGAGGAATGGCACCAACCCGTTGCGGTCATCAACTATCCGCAGACGGAGGAATATACTCGCGTCACAGAGTACAAGCACCTGACGGGGCAGGTGCACGATAGGACGGCGCTCACCTATGAGTATCCGGCGAGCGAAGGCGACCCCTATTATCCGATCCCCTGTCCTGAGCATCAGGAACTGTTCAAGCGCTACGAACAACGTGCCTCGGCGGTGCCCGACGTGTGGTTCGTGGGCCGCCTCGCAACCTATCGCTACTACAACATGGACCAGATCGTCGGGCAGGCTCTCGCGACGTTCCGACGGATCGACGCGGCAGTGCCACGGCACTCGGTTGAAAGGACGACCGCCGGTGCGTCGAAGGCCAATGAGATCCAGGGTGCCGCCTTGGCAGGAAGTTCTCCCTCCTGAGACCGGCAGCGCTCAAATCTCTGGCCCTTCCGTGATTTCGAACGACTCGGGACCCCCGATAGTCAGCCAAACCTACAGCGGCATCCACTCAGGGCTGAGGCTGCGTGTCCGGACCGCGCGCACGGCATTCCGCGATGAACTCATCCAGGGGAGCGACCTCGACCTTCTGGTCCTTGCGCGCGATCACGACGCTGTTGTCGGGAACGGCGATCCAATTCGCATGCTCCCGGTCCAACGGCTCGGAGACCACGACGACCTCCTCCTCCGAGGTCCGGTAATACATGCTGTTGGCAGCATCGTTGGCAGCGTAGCGGAAGGCGTACAGGTCCCGGCCATCGGCCAAAGCCGCCGTGAACCGGAACGGATGACCGCCGTCGGTGCCGCCGACGAGGTCTATCAGCGCCGCCAGGGTGTTGACCGTCGCGGCGACCGGGTCCCGTCGAGGACCAGACCCGACAAGGCCGGCCCCGAGGATGGCGAGGAAAATGGCTTCCGAATCCGTCGTTCCCGCGCGCGAGGGATAGAGCTCGTTCGGGATCAACGCTTCGACCTGTCTGCGCAGGCGACTCCAATCGCCGATGTAGCCGTTGTGCATGAACAGCCACGTCCCGCAGGCGAATGGATGACAGTTCTGTCGGGTGACCGGGGTGCCGGTCGCTGCGCGCACATGGGCAAAGAACAGGTGCGAGAGCAGGTGCCGGCAGAGATAGCGAAGGTTCTCGTCCGACCAGGCCGGCCGGATCTCGCGGTAGAGCCCCGGTTCGGGATGATCACCGTACCAACCAAGGCCGAAGCCGTCGCCATTCGTGCCGGCGGTGGATTCCAGGGCGTTGATGCTCTGCGAGACGAGGGAGTGGGCGGGTTCGGTGACGTAATGTTCCAGCGCGGTCGTGTAGCCACGATACGCGATCCAACGGCACATGAACGACCTCTTCAACGTTCTTCGGAGCCGAGTGCCATCGCGAGGACCGCAAGGCGAGATTGGGAGAGGACGCGACACCTTGAAAGGGGCGCCGACGGCACGGCGCGCTCATGTGGCGATAGTGTTCTCGGCGATCCAGTCGGAGACTGCGAGTAGCGCCGCGTCGGTGCCGGCCTCCGCCTCCTTCGCCTCGAAGACTGCGAGCTGTGCGTCCGCCGACGTCCCATTGGCGGCGATCGTCCGGCAATGTGCAACATCGGCAACGCAGCCGAGGGCTTCGGCATCCTCCGCCGTCATTGCGAGGACCTGCTCGAGAAACTCCCCTACCGGAATCGCACCCTCTCGACCGACGAACGTACCCCCGACGCCGTAGCGCTGCGCGCGCCACTTGTTCTCCTGGGCGATAGCGCGCGAGACTGCATCCAGTTCCTGATTGCCCCGAGGGTTCTGGTCGAGATGCCTGGCGAGCACGCGGAAGAGCGCCGCGATCGCGATCGTATCGTCGAGGCGCGTGCAGCAATCCGGCGCCCTCAATTCCAGGGTGGGATATTTGACCGAGGGCCGGATCATCCACCAGATGTAACTCGAATCCCTCATCACGCCCGACGCGACCAGCGCGGCCACGTACGCGTCGAACGCCTCGGACGTGGAGAAGAGTTCTGGAATGCCCGTGCGCGGCAACTCGTCGTAGGCGGCAAGCCGATAGCCGCGCAACCCGGTCGCGCGCCCCTGCCAGAACGGCGACGACGTCGAGAGCGCCAGGAACAGCGGCAGGTAGGGAATCATCCGGCACATCACCTCGACGCGCCGGTCGGGATCCGGGAGTTCGACATGGACGTGCATGCCGCACAGCATGTTACGCGTCCCGATCATCTGGAGATCGTCCATGATCCGGCTGTAGCGCTCGTGCTCGCTCTGGGCCGCATCCTGCCATCTGGCCGTCGGATGGGTGCCACAGGCCAGAACCGAGAGGTCGTGCTCGGAGGCGAGCGTCGCCAGGGTGCGGCGGATATATTGCAGCTCGGCGCGTGCCTCGCGCATCGAGGCATAGGGCGGCGTCGCCGCTTCGACCTGAGCCTGGAGGAATTCCCGGTCGACCCGGCCCTCGGTGGCAGCCTTCGCGTTGGCAAAGAGCACGTCGGGCGTCGTCACGGCGGCAAGCTTCGTTCGGCTGTTGGAAAGGAAATACTCTTCCTCGATTCCGATCGAATAGGCTCCCTTGGCGCGCTTTTCCGAGGCGGCGAGGCCGGCGAGCAACCGCTCGAAAAGCCATTGGTGAGGGCCGACGCCCTTCACGATATCCGGGTCATATTCCATGGGATTGCAGCCAGGACTCGAGCAGGGCGACCTGCCAGAGCTTGGAATGCCCTTTCGGCGTCAGGGTGCCGTCCGGATCGGCCAGCAGGCGATCGACATAGGCACGGTTGAACAGGCCGCGATCCCGGGCCGCCGGCGCATCGAGCACGCCACGCACGAAATCGAGATAGGGGCCGCGGATATGCTTGAGGGCCGGGACCGGGAAATAGCCCTTCGGCCGGTCGATCACCTCCCGCGGCACGACTTTGCGGGCCGCCTCCTTGAGGATGTACTTGCCGCCGTCGCGGACCTTCAGCTCCGACGGGATGCGCGCGGCGAGCTCGACGAGCTCGTGATCGAGGAACGGCACTCGCGCCTCGAGCCCGAAGGCCATCGTCATGTTGTCGACCCGCTTGACGGGGTCGTCCACCAGCATGACCTGCGTATCGAGGAGAAGGGTCTTGTCCACGGGGTCGGCGTCGCCCATCCGAGCGAAGAACTCGGCGATGAAGTCACGGCTATAATTTGCCCCGATCAGCTCGGGGCGAAGCGTTTCTTGCATCTCCGCGTGGTCGCGGTCGAAATAGACGCGGGCGTAATCCGCCACGGGGTCGGTCGATCCCATCATCTTGGGGTACCAGTGGTAGCCGGCGAAGACCTCGTCCGCACCCTGGCCGCTCTGGACGACCTTCACGTGTTTCGAGACCTCCTGGGAGAGGAGGAAGAAGCCGACGGCGTCGTGGCTCATCTGCGGCTCGGCCATCGCCGCGATCGTGGCGGGCAGCGCCTCCAGTGTCCTTGAAGCATCCACGGCGATCTTCAGGTGGTCGGTCGCGAATTCCCGGGCGATGATGTCGGAATACTTGAATTCGTCGCCCTCGATCCCGTTCACCGCATCGAAGCCGACCGAGAAGGTCTTCAGCCCGGACTGGCCCTTGCGGGCCAGCAGGGCGACGAGGAGCGAGCTGTCGAGGCCGCCTGAAAGAAGGACTCCTGTCGGCACGTCGGCGACCTGGCGGCGCTCCACCGCCGTTGCCAGGGTATCGAGCACCGCCTGCCGCCAATCCGACTCCGTGACGTTCCGATCCTCTGGTCGTGGGCCCATCTGGACGTTCCAGTAGCGCGTCTCCTTGCGCGCGCCGTCGGGCTCGATGGTCAGGATCGTCGCCGGGGCGAGCTTGCGCACCCCACGGATGATCGTGCGCGGCGCGGGCACCACCGCATGGAAGCTCATGTAGTTATGCAGGCCGACGGGATCGATCGTCTTGTCGATGCCGTCGCCAGCCAGCAGCGCCGGAAGCGTCGAGGCGAAGCGGAACTTGCCATGGGGCTCGGCAAAGTAGAGCGGCTTGATGCCGAGCCGGTCGCGCGCGAGGACCACGCGGCCCGTGTCGCGTTCCCAGATCGCGAAGACGAACATCCCGTAGAAGCGCTCGACGCAAAGCGGTCCCCAGGCGTGATAGGCCTTGAGGATGACCTCCGTATCGCCGGTGGAAAAGAAACGGTAGCCCTTGGCGGTGAGCTCCTCCCGCAGGGCTCGGAAGTTGTAGATGCAGCCGTTGAATACGATGGCGAGACCGAGTTCCGGGTCCAGCATCGGCTGCTGGGAGGCGTCCGACAGATCGAGGATCTTCAGCCGACGGTGGCCGAAGGCGACGCGCCCTTGAGCGAACACGCCCGCTCCGTCGGGGCCACGGTCATCGAGCTTGCCGGCCATGACCTGGGCGGCGCCAGGATCGGCGGGCCCATCGAAGCTAATTTCGCCGCATACTCCACACATCGATGCTCGCCACCTTCTGCACGAACGTCATTTTGCGATCGCGAGACGAGACCGCTGAAAGGCATGTCTATGCAGCGTCGCAACCCTCGTCTTCGCGCGCAGCACGGCCCGTCATCGTCTCAGCCGCGTTGCGCCATTCGGGTGCTCGGCGCGCAACCGCCTGTGTCTAATACGCCGTGAAACACGGCGGTTCCCGCTCACTCCGCGGGCAGGATGTCTATCTTCGATGCAGTTTTAGCTAGCTCCAGATCGCGGCCCGGAGCGTCCCTGAACGGCTGTCTGGGACTTTGATTCGTCTCGTGTGAGTGGATGCTGAGAAAGCAGTATTAATGATCATCAGAAAGTAAAAATACATTTTTGCTGCAATTTTAGGAGGCAATTGCGCAGTAAATATCCCCTCCAGTTCAAAAGTATGTGTTTCCTCAGACTGCCGGGAGGCGGACGTTTCCAGCTTGCGCCTCGTGCAGCGAGCGGAAGATGGTTGCGTCCCGGGAAGCGGACAGGCTGGTCGCGACCCAGCTTCTCTGTCGATGTGCGCTGTCGCCGCAAAGGAGCCTCTCTGGCGTCGACCATGGACGACATGCTGATCCCGGCCTGCTGAAGACTTTTCAGAGAACTTCGGCGACACGCGTCATGGCGAGGCCCGCAGCCGCTCTAGTAACGCGACATCAGCGTAGCCGTCCGGCCTTTGGCCGACAGAGCCCTGATAGGCACGGATTGCAGCACGAGTTTTCGGGCCGATCCGACCGTCGATGACTCCGACTGCATGGCCGTGTGCGCCAAGACGGGTTTGGAGGTCGCGACGCTCGGCGTCGGTAAGAGCCCGGTCGCCACGTGGCCAGTCGCGGGCGAAGGCCCCTTGTCCGCGAAGGCGGTCCGACAGATGCGCGACGGTGAGCGCGTAGGACAGCGATGTGTTGTAGCGCAGGATCACCGAGAAGTTCGGCCGCAGCAGGAAGGCCGGCCCACCTGCACCAGCAGGGACGACGAGGGTCGCCGTCGCCGCGCCTTCCGTATCGGACGGTGAAATGGCGCCCGCGCCAAGGCCACGCCACTCGTCGTGACTGCGCAGTGTGGTCTCGTCAGCCAAGGCGTAATCGAAGCTCTCCCCCAGGATGGCCTCGTTGCCCCAGCGCTCGCCACGACGCCAGCCCATCGCGGCGAGGTAGTTCGCCGTTGAGGCGAGGGAATCTGGCGTCGACCAGAGGTCGCGCCGTCCATCACCATCGAAGTCCAAGGCGTAGGTCCGGTAGACGCTCGGCATGAACTGAGTATGGCCCATCGCACCGGCCCAGGATCCAGTGAGCCGCTCGGGCGACACATCCCCCTGCGCGAGGATGCGAAGAGCCTCGATGAGTTCGTTGCGCCAGTAGCTCGACCGGCCAGGATCGCCGCAAGCCAGCGTCGCCAGCGACTGTACCACCGGACGCACGATCGCGGCATCGTCGAGCACTTTTCCGTAGCCCGATTCGACGCCCCAGAAGGCCGCGAGAGTGAAGCGGTCGATGCCGAAGCGCCGCTCGATCGCCTCGAAGGTGTCGGCCCATTCCGCGAGTTTGCGTTGCCCTTCAGCGATGGTTGCCTCGGTGATCGTGGCGTCGAGGTAGGCCCAAATCGGCTTGGCAAACTCGGCTTGGCTTTGGGTCGCCGAAAGCACAGCGGGGCTGGATGCCACACCAAGCAACTGCCCGTGCGCCATCCCTTGCGGTACCCCGCGGGCCTCCGCGTCGGCGCTGATCCCGCGAAGGCAGTCGGCCCAAGGTGATGTCTCCGAACGTCCCGGGCCGGTCATCGCGAGGGCCGCCGTAAAAACTGCGGCGCAGGACAGGCTGGCGCGACGTATCATCTGTACTCCTTTCGTGATGGCCTCCGCATTGCTGGTGGAAGTCCATAGGCCTCATCCCGGTTCGTTATCTAGCTCGACGCGATTGTCCAGGTTCGACCCCGCCCACCTGTTTTAGGTTCGCCACGGCCCTCGCCCCTCATCGCCGAGAGAACGCGACTGATGCCGCTTCCTGCCGGGTCGACCCTATGGTCTGCCGTCGCAGGGCCTCGTCGCGCTGGTAACAACTTGCGATCGGCGACGCCCTCTACCCACGAAACACCCTCCTTCGTGGTCGGCGTCCTTGCACCGATCGCCGCGTATTCGACATCGGTCAGATCGGGTTCATAGCGAAGACCCGCGCGGCTACGGTTTTGCCGGGCGAATGCGGTCCGGGTGGCAGACCCAGGCCAGGCTTCAGCATCCTCTTGGAAGCACCGCCCTCCCGACCCCTCAACCCTGCCTCAGACAATGATCGGACAAGCTCTTGGCTGAGCCGAGCTTCCCGGTTGCCTCAAGCGCTTCTTGGATGTCGGCGGGCGAAATCGTCCGCCATGTCGTTGAGCGTCACGAAGCGCACGCCCGGCTGACGGATCATGTAGGCGATGAGATCCTCGAGCATCAGGAGCACCTGCGGCCGGCCCGACACGTCCGGGTGGATCGTCATCGGGAACACCGCGTAGTCGTGCTCGCGGTAGACCCAGTCGAAGGTATCGCGCCAGGTCTGCCCGAGATCGCGCGGATTGACGTAGCCGTGGCTGTTCGGGAACTTCTTCACGAACATCATCGGCGGCAGGTCGTCCAGGTACCAGCTCGCCGGGATTTCGATCAGGCCCGTCTCCGTGCCGCGGGTGAAGGGCGTCATCCACTCGGCGGCGGGTTTGGAGTAGTCGATCGGCGTCCAGCCGTCGCCGACGCGCAGGTAGTAGGGCGTGAAGTCCCGGTGCATCAGGCTGTGGTCATACTTGATGCCCCGGTCCAGGAGGATCTCCACGCTGTTGGTGCTGACCTCCCACCAGGGCGCGACGTAGCCCGTCGGGCGCTGGCCGGTCAGCCGCTGAAGAACCTCGATCGATTTGTCGAAGACGTCCTCCTCCTGCTGGCGCGACATCGCCAAGGGGTTCTCGTGGCTGTAGCCGTGCAGCCCGACCTCGTGGCCGTGACGCACCACCGCCTCCATCTCGGCCGGGAACGAATCCACGGAATGGCCGGGAATGAAGAACGATTGCTTGAGCCCGAGACGCTCGAACAGCCGCAGCAGGCGCGGCACCCCGACCTCCGCGGCGAACACGCCGCGCGAGATGTCGCTCGGGCTGTCCTCGCCCTGGTAGGACCCGAGCCAGCCCGCCACGGCGTCGACATGGATGCTGAAGGCGACGAGGATGTCCTTGGGCATTGTGCTCTCCCTCTGCGCGAGCCGGTCCGCGGAGCCGGCTCCCCCACGCTAGACCCGGAATCCTACGCTCCCTGACACCAGCGGTCATGGTGTTGAGGTTCAGCCGGAGCGAAACTTCAGGTTTGGGTCGCGTCGGTCACCGTGACGGATCGAACCGCGGAGGCACAAGCCGCACCATTCCAGATCTGATGCCTTCGGCTAGCGCGTGGTGCGGACGAAGGCGAAGCGGCCGAGGGCGATGTCGCTGCCGCGATGGACCGGACTCGGGTGTCGCGTCATGCCGTCCCGATTCGCCGGCTTAACGGCACGGCGTCGCGCGGCTTCGGCTTCGGGCCTGTCGCGGCCGGCAAAGGTCAGTCTGGCGAGCTCCGCGCGCAGCCGGCTGTTCTCCTCCTCGATCCGCCTCAGGCGCGTAATCGCGACGGGCGGCAACCCACCGAGACGGCGGCGCCATCGATAGAAGGTGCCGATGGAGATTTTCGCCGAGGCACAGATCGTGGCGACCGGGATCCCCTGCTCCGCCTCCCTGAGCAGAAAGGCCATCTCGTCGTCCGTGTGCTGGGATCGGCGCATGAGCGCTGCCTTCTCTGGTTCGACGGCCTCGATCAAAAGCAAAACCCACGCCTGTCCAAACCAGCCCTCGCAGCGGGCTTGCGAGAATTTTGCTGTTTTCGGAGGGGTGCCGCCTATCCGTCGTGCGATCCGCCGACGATTTCCGCAGCCGTCCCGCAGGTCTGCAGGCTCTTTGAGCTTTGCTATGCCCCGCACCCGCCGGACAATGGAGGCGAGTTTAGGAATCCGGCGAGGAACGCATGGACAGGTTCACGAGGCGCTCATTCCTCACCACGTCCGGCGGCGCCGCCCTGGCTGTGGCCGCACCCGCCATCATCCGGCCGGGCTGGGCCGCCGACAGCGTCAAGCTCGGCTGCCTGTTCTCCTCCTCGGGAACGATGGCCAACATCGAGGGGCGTCTCAACTACGTCGTGCGCATGGCCGCCGACGAGATCAACGCCAAGGGCGGCGTCAACGGCCGCCAGATCACCGTCTCGACCTCGGACCCCGCCTCGGACTGGCCGCTCTATGCCCAGATCGGCCGCCAGATGCTGCAGCAGGACAAGGTCGCGGCCCTGTTCGGGTGCTGGACCTCGGTGTCGCGCAAATCCGTCCTGCCCGTGGTCGAGCAGAATGACGGCCTGTTGTTCTACCCTCTCCATTTCGAGGGCGAGGAGAACTCGAAGAACATCGTCTACGTGAACTCGCCGCCGACGAGCTCGGTGCTGCCGGCCGTCGATTACCTCATGGGTGGCGAGGGCGTCGGCGCCAAGCGCTTTTTCATGATCGGCTCGGATTACGTCTGGCCGCGGACCATCAACAAGCAGCTCAAGGCCTACTGGAAGGGCAAGGGCATCGCCGAGACCGCCTGGCGCGAGGAATACGTGCCGCTCGGATTCTCGAACTTCCAGACCCTGGTGAACCAGGTCCGCGCCTTCGCGGCCCAGCCCGGCGGACAGCCGATCGTCGTCCTCACCGTCGTCGGTTCGTCGATCCCGGATTTCCTGCGCGAATTCGCCAACCAGGGCATCCGCGCCACCGACATCCCGATCCTCGGCCTCGACATGGTGGAAGCCGACCTCGAAGGCCTCGATACGGCGCCGCTCGTCGGCCACCTCAATTGCTGGGCCTATCTCCAGGCCGCCAAGGGCGAGCGCAACCAGACCTTCCTCAAGGCCTGGGCCGATTACGTGAAGGCCAAGAACGTGCCCTTCAAGGGCGACGTCGTCATCGATCCGATGGTCTCGGCCTATGACAGCGTCCATCTCTGGGCGCTCGCCGCCGCCAAGGCCGGCACCTTCGACGTCCCCGAGGTCCGCAAGGCCTTCGCCGGCCTGAGCTTCGACGATCCCTCCGGCTACACGCTGAAGATGACGGCGGAGAACAACTACGTCTCGCGCGGCGTCTTCATCGGCTCGGTCAACGAGAAGCAGGGCTTCGACGTGCTCTGGCAATCGCCGGATGCGCCCAAGCCCGTGCCCTTCGGGATCTAGCCCATCGGATCGGAGGCGCGAGGCCTGAGCGGATTGTTCAGTGGCACTGTCAGGACCGATATGAAAGTCGCCATCGGCGCGCTTCTGGCCCTCCTGCTTTGGACGGGCGCCGCGTCTGCGGACGCTCTCGACCGGGGCGCCTTCGCGGCCGCTCTCTGCGGTGATGCGGCGAGCCTCGGCAACGCTGCCGAAGCGGTCACCGGACGGGCGGCGGACCTTTCTGCGGAGGATCTCGCCTGGGCGGCTCAGCCCCTGCGCGGAATCCTCGAACGCCGCCTGGTCTGCCTCGGCACCAGCGCGATTCTGCTCGACCGGCCCGGCGCGGGCGAGGGCCGATCCGTCGTCTCCGGCGACCCTCAGCCCGCCGCGGGCGCCCGCGCTTCGGTGCTCGGGCTGCGCCAGCGGGCATTGGTGGAAACCGCCGACGGCGTGCTCGCGCTCCTCACCGCGCCGCAGGTGGACGTCCGTGCCGCAGGCCTGCGCGCAGCCGAGCGGCGCATCGCTGCCGTTCCGGACGGGGTCTTCGCCCGCGCGGAGGCGGCCGAGACGGATGCCGGCCTCAAGGCTGCGATCGCCAGCGTCGCGGAGGCTGCGGCCCTGACCTCGCCCGATCCTCAGCGTCGCCTCGCAGCCATCGCCCGCGTGGCGGGGGCGCCGTCGAGCAACGCGCTCTCGCGCCTCTCCGCCCTCAAGGCGGATGCCGCCTACGCCGCCGATCCGGCCTTCCGAACCGCCCTCGATGCCGGGATCGCCAGGGTGGAACGGGCGGTGGCAATCGGGAACGGCCTCGCGATCCTCTATAACGGGCTGAGCTTTGCCAGCATCCTGTTCATGGCCGCGGCCGGCCTCGCGATCATCTTCGGGCTGATGGGCGTGATCAACCTCGCCCAGGGCGAGTTCATCATGATCGGGGCCTACGCCACCTACGGCGTACAGGAGGCCCTGCGGATCGTCGCGCCGGCATGGCTCGACCTCTACCTGATCCTGGCGATTCCGGTCGCCTTCCTGGCCACCGCCCTGGTCGGCATCACGATCGAGGCGCTGGTGCTGCGCCACCTCTACCGCCGGCCCCTGATGAGCCTGCTCGCCACCTGGGCGGTCAGCCTGTTCCTGATCAACCTCGTGCGGGTCGCCTTCGGCACCCGCAACCTGCAATTCACGATGCCGTCCTACGTCAGCGGCGGGGTCGCGCTCTATGCCGACTTCGTCGTGACCTGGAACCGGCTCTTCGCGATCGGTTTCGCCGCCGGCACCCTCGTCCTCACCCTCCTGATCCTGCGCGCGACGCCGCTCGGGCTCAACATCCGCGCGGTGACGCAGAACCGCGACATGGCCGGCTGCCTCGGCATTCCGACGCGGCAGGTCGACCGCCTCGCCTTCGGCTTCGGCTCGGGCCTGGCGGGGCTCGCCGGCGTAGCGCTGGCGCCGATCTACAGCGTCAACCCGCAGATGGGCGCGACCTTCATCATCGACAGCTTCATGGTGGTGGTGCTCGGCGGCGTCGGCACCGTGATGGGCACCCTCGTGGCGGCCCTCGGCGTCGGCCAGATCAACGTCCTGATCGAGCCGTTCTACGGCGCCGTGGCGGCCAAGGTCATCGTCCTCGTCGGCATCATCCTGTTCCTGCAATGGCGGCCCGAAGGGCTCGTCGCGGCGAGGCGGCGGCGATGAACGCGGTGACCGGCTCCCTTGCCGCGACTCCGGCCGTCACGCCCGTGCCGGCAAGGCGGCGGTACGATCCGAGCCTCCTCGGCCTCGCCGCTGCCCTCGTTGCCGCTGCGCTCGTTCTCGGCCTCGCCCGGCCGGAAAGCTACCTCGTCAACGCCGTGGGGCAGCTCGCGGCCCTGGCGATCCTCGCCGTCTCCCTCGACCTCGTCTGGGGCTATCTGGGCATCCTGTCGCTCGGCCACGGCCTGTTCTTCGCCATCGGCGGCTACGTCTGCGCCATGCATCTCTCGGCCCATGCCTACGCCGTCACGGGCGCGGCGCCGGACGTGATGCAGTTCATGGGCTGGACCAGCCTGCCGTTCTACTGGACCGGCATGACGAGCGCGCCCTACGCGCTGGTCCTCGGCATCGCGCTCGCCGTCCTCGTCGCGCTGGTCTTCGGCTGGGCCTCGTTCCGCTCGCGGGTCAACGGCGTCTATTTCTCGATCATCAGCCAGGCGCTGGTCTACGTCGCGATGCTGCTGATGTTCCGCAACGATACGGGCTTCGGCGGCAACAACGGCATGACCGGCTTCACGCTGCTGTTCGGACAGCCCATGGGCGCGCCTGGCACGGTGCTGGCCCTGACGATCGTGACGATCCTCGCCCTGGCGGCGGTTCTCATCGGCTGCGGCCGGCTGGTGGCGAGCGGGATCGGCCGGCAGATGCTGGCCTGCCGCGACGACGAGACGAGGCTTCGCACCCTCGGCTACGGCACCACGGCGCTCAAGCTGAAGATCTGGTGCCTCTCCGCCGCGATCGCGGCTTTGGCCGGCATCCTCTACGTGCCGCAGGTCGGCATCATCAACCCGCGCGTCCTCTCACCCGACCTCTCGCTGGAGATCGCGGTCTGGGTCGCGATCGGCGGCCTCGGGCGCCTGAGCGGCGCCGTCATCGGCGCCATCCTCGTCAATGCGCTGAAGTTCTGGCTGACCTCGGCGATGCCCGAGGCCTGGCCCTTCATCCTCTCGGGCCTCGTGCTGCTCGTGGTCCTCGTCCTGCCCAACGGTCTCCTCGATCTCGGCCGCCTCAAACCCACTTGGCTGCGCCGCGGGATGCCGCGATGAGCGCCCTCGTGGTCGAGTCCCTCAGCGTCGTCTTCGGCGGCTTTCGCGCCCTCGACGACCTGTCGCTGGCCATCGATGCCGGCGAGATCCGAGGGATCATCGGCCCCAACGGGGCGGGCAAGACGACCCTCCTCGACGTGATCTCGGGCATCACGCGGGCGCGCTCTGGCCGGGTCGTGCTCGGCGAGGCGATCGAACTGACGCGGTCGTCCGAGGCAGAGATCGCCCGGGCCGGGGTTCGCCGGAAATTCCAGAAGCCGAGCGTCTTCCCGGCGCTCAGCGTGCGCGAGAACCTGGAGATCGGCTGCGGCGCCGGATGCCCGCCCGCCGAGCGTCCGCGCCGGATCGTCGAGGCTCTCACGATCGCCGGCCTGGAAAGCCAAGCCGACCGTCTCGCCGGGCTCCTGGCCCATGGCGAGAAGCAATGGCTCGAGATCGCCATGGTGCTGGCCTCGGACCCGCGGGTGATCCTCCTCGACGAGCCCGTGGCCGGGCTCTCGGACGAGGAGACGGAGCGCACCGTCGAGCTCATCCGCGTTCTGCGCCGACCCGACCGGGCAATTGTCGTCGTCGAGCACGACATGGCCTTCGTCGAGGCGGTGGCCGACCGGGTCACGGTCCTGCACGAGGGCCGCACCCTCTATGAGGGCGCCATGGCCGGCGCCCGCACCGAACCCCGGGTCATTGAGGTCTATCTCGGCCGATGACGACACGCCCTCCCTTGAGCCTCACGATCGCCGGCCTCGACCAGCATTACGGCAGCGCGCAGGTCCTGCGCGGCATCGATCTCTCGGTCGCGCCGGGCGCCTGCCTCGCGGTGCTCGGGCGCAACGGGGCGGGCAAGACCACGCTCCTGCGCTGCATCGCGGGCGTGCTGCCGGCGACCCGCGGCCGGATCGACCTCGGCGAGGCCGCGATCGCGGGTGAGCCGCCCCATCGCCGCGCCCGGCGGGGCCTCGCCTACGTGCCTCAGGGCCGCGAGATCTTCCCCGACCTCACGGTGCGCGAGAACATGCTCGCCGCCGCCCGCGCCCATGGCCAGGAGCGCAGCGGCGCGATCGAGGAGGCGGTCGACCTCTTCCCCGCGCTTCGCGACCTCTGGAGCCGGAACGGCGGCAATCTTTCGGGCGGCCAGCAGCAGCAGCTCGCCATCGCCCGTGCCCTGGCGACGCGCCCGCGTCTCCTCCTTCTCGACGAGCCGACCGAAGGCATCCAGCCCTCGATCGTCGATGCCATCGAGCGGGTTATCGCCGGGCTCAAGGGCCGGATCACCGTGCTCCTCGTCGAGCAATGCCTCGATTTCGCCCTTCGGCTCGCCGACGCCTTCCTCGTGCTTTCGCGTGGCAGCGTCGTCGAACACGGCCTCATCCAGGACGGCACCTCGGACCCGCAAAGCCGCGCCGAGGCGAAAGCCGCCCTGTCCCGTCACATCGCGATCTGACCGACAACACCGGAGGACATCATGTCGAGGCATCACGAGATTCCGGCCACGCCCGAGAACATGGTGCTGGGCTTCTTCGACGCCGCCCTTCCGCCACTCCTCACGGTGGAATCGGGAGACACGGTGACGATGCACTCGTTCCCGGCGGGCGGGCGGGAAAGCGTCCATCCCGACCCGGCACGGGTACCCGCCGATTATCTTGCCGCCCTCGATACCCTGCCGCCCGGGCCGGGGCCGCACTTCGTCACCGGCCCGGTCCATGTGGCCGGCGCGATGCCCGGCGACGTGCTGCAGGTCGACATCCTGGATCTGAAGTTCCGCATGGACTGGGGCTTCGTCGCGATCCTACCCCTGCTCGGCACGCTCCCGGACGAATTCACCGATTACGAGACCATCCATCCCGACATCGACCTCGCCAAGGGCGTCTGCCGGATGCCCTGGGGCGCCGAGATCCCCCTCGATCCGTTCTTCGGCATCATGGGGACGGCACCGCCCGCCGCCTGGGGCAGGGTCGGCTCTCCCGTGCCGCGGTGCTTTGGCGGCAACATGGACAACAAGGAGCTGAAGGTCGGCACCACCCTCTACCTGCCGGTCTTCAACGAGGGCGGCGGATTCTATGCCGGCGACGGCCACGGGGTGCAGGGCGACGGCGAGGTGTGCATCACCGCCCTCGAGACGGGGCTCACCGGCACGTTCCGGCTCACCCTGCGCAAGGATCTCGGCTACGCTTGGCCCTTCGCCGAGACGGCGACGCACCTGATGTCGATCGGCCTCGACGAGGATCTCGACGACGCCATGAAGCAGGCCGTGCGCGAGATGATCCGCCACGTCTGCGCCCGGACCGAGCTCACGCGGAACCAAGCCTACATGCTGTGCTCGCTCGCCGGAAACCTGCGCATCACCCAGACCGTCGACGGCAACAAGGGCGTCCACATGCTCCTGCCCAAGGATGCCCTCGCCGCACTTTGAGTTTGCCCGCGCCAGCCGCACGATGGCCGGCGTTTCGAGCCTGTCGCCATTCCTCCGATCGGAAGAGCCCATGATGCGCGCCGTCCTCGCCTGCCTCCTCGCCGTAGGGCTCGTCTCGACGCCGCTGCAGGCTCAGACCCTGCGCTTCGGCCTGATGGAGGATCCGGACGCCCTCGACCCGACCCTGGCTCGAACCTTCACGAGTCGGATGGTCTTCGCGGCGCTCTGCGACAAGCTGGTCGATATCGGCCCCGACCTGAAGCCGGTGCCCCAGCTCGCCACGTCGTGGAGCCTTTCGGCCGACGAGAAGGTGCTGACCATGGCCCTGCGGCCCGGTGTGACGTTCCACGACGGCGAGCCCCTCGATGCGGCGGCGGCGAAGTTCAGCATCGAGCGCCACCTCAAGATGCCGGGCTCGCAGCGGCGCGGCGAGATCTCCCCCATCGATACCGTCGAGGTCGTCGACGACCTGACCTTCCGGATCAACTTGAAGACGCCGTTCGCGCCCCTGCTCGCGCAGTTCACCGACCGAGCCGGGATGATGGTCTCACCGAAAGCCGCGACGGCGCTCGGCGACAAGTTCTCGACCGCTCCGGTCTGCGCCGGGCCGTTCAAGTTCGTCGAGCGGGTGCCGCAGGACCGGATCGTGGTCGAGCGTTTCGACGGCTACTGGAACAAGGACCAGATCCAGATCAAACGCATCGAGTTCCGCCCGATCCCCGACGGCACGGTGCGCCTGACCAACCTCCGCTCCGGTCAGCTCGATCTCCTCGAGCGCCTCGCCCCCAACGACCTCGCGCAGGTGAAGCGCGACCCCAAGCTGAAGGTCGGATCCACGGTCGAGCTCGGCTTTCAGAGCATCGTCTTCAACACGGCCAAGGACACGCCGATCGGAAAGGATGCGCGCGTCAGGGCCGCCTTCGAGGCCTCGATCGACCGCAACGCGATCAATCAGGTCGTCTTCAATGGCGAGTTCGTGCCGGGCAACCAATGGGTCCAGCCGAAGAACCCGAACTACCTCTCCGAGTTTCCGCTGCCGAAGCGGGACGTGGCCAAGGCCAAGGCGCTCCTCGCCGAGGCCGGCGTGACGAATCCGGTCGTCAACCTCGTCGTCTACGCCAACAGCGAGGCGCCGCTCGTCGGGCAGGTAATCCAGGCCATGACCAAGGAGGCGGGCTTCGACGTGCGCCTGCAGGCCACTGATTTCACCACGGCGCTGGATCTCGCCGACAAGGGTAACTTCGAGGCCTATCTCTACAATTGGAGCGGCAGGCCCGACCCCGACGGCAACACCTTCAGCTTCCTCGCCTGCAAGACGCCGCTGAACTACAGCCGCTATTGCAACCCCGAAGCCGATGCGTCGATGTCCGCCTCGCGCCTGTCGACGGACCCCGCCAAGCGCAGGGCCGCCTGGAAGTCGCTGGCGGACCGGATCCTCGCCGACAGGCCGTTCCTGTACCTGTTCCACCGCCGGCTGCTCTGGGCCTACACCACCAAGCTCACCGGCTTCGGCGATTATCCGGACGGCCTCGTGCGCTACACCGGGCTGAAGCTCGATTGACCGCCCAGACGCCACCACGGCCGGAGGCTTCCCGATGCTGAGCTTCCTCGCCCGCCGGATCGCCATCGCGGTGCCCACCCTGGTGCTCGCCTCGATGATCATCTTCGCCCTGCAGCAATTGCTGCCCGGCGATACCGCGACCGCCCTGTCGGGCGAAGAGCGCGACCCCGAGGTGATCGCCTTCATCCGCGAGAAGTACCACCTCGATCGGCCCCTGCCGGTTCGCTACCTGCTCTGGGCGAAGGGCGTCCTCCAGGGCGATCTCGGCGAATCGATCAGGCTGCAGAAGCCGGTCATCGACCTCGTGGCAGAGAAGCTACCCGTGACTCTCCAGCTCGCCTGTCTCGCCATGGTGATCGCCCTGGTCATCGGCGTACCGATGGGCATCGTCTCGGCCGTCCGGCAGGGCACAACCGCGGATTACGTCGCCAACGGGATCGCCCTCTGGGGGCTCTCGATCCCGAATTTCTGGCTCGGGATCATGATGATCCTGTTCTTCTCGGTCTATCTCGGATGGTTGCCGGCCTCCGGCTACGTACCGCCCAGCGAGAGCCTCATCGACAACCTCAAGGCGATGATCATGCCCGCCTTCGTGCTCGGCAACGCCATCGCCGCGGTGATGATGCGCCATACCCGGGCGGCGATGCTGCAGGTGCTCCAGAGCGACTACGTCCGAACCGCCAGGGCCAAGGGTGTCTCGCCCCTCGGCGTCATCCTCAGGCACTGCCTGCGCAATGCCGCCGTGCCGATCATCACGCTGGGCGCGCTGGAATTCGGCCAACTCCTGTCGGGTGCGGTCCTCACCGAGCAGATCTTCTCGGTGCCGGGCTTCGGCAAGCTAATGGTCGACGCCGTGTTCAACCGCGACTACGCCACCGTCCAGGGCGTCGTGATCTGTACGGCGACGACCTACATCGTCCTCAACCTGATGGCGGACGTCGCCTATTTCCTCGTGAACCCGAAGCTGCGCCGGTCATGAGCGGGGCCGAGGCAGCACCCGCAACCGTGACGGCGGCCCGTTCCGCGCCGGTGGCGGCGGAGCCTGGTCCCTTGCGGGAGATCTGGTTTCGGCTGCGCGCGCGTCCGAGCGCCGTCGTCGGCCTCGTCATCGTGCTCGCCCTCGTGGGCATGGCGGTCTTCGCCGACTGGATCGCGCCCTACGATCCCTCCGCTACGAATTGGGGCGCTGTCAGGACGGCACCCAGCCTGGCACATCCCTTCGGGACGGACGAGGTAGGGCGGGATCTCCTGTCGCGAATCATCCACGGCGCGCGGGCCTCCCTCGCGGCGGGCCTCACCTCCGTCGCCCTCGCCGTGACCCTCGGCCTGCCGCTGGGACTGCTCGCTGGCTATGCCGGCGGGGTGATCGACGGAGCGATCATGCGCCTGACGGACGCTCTCCTGGCGATCCCGTTCCTGATCTTGGCGATCGCCCTCGCCGCCTTCCTGGGACCGAGCCTGACCAACGCGATGGTAGCGATCGGACTTTCGGCGACCTCGATCTTCGTACGTCTGTCGCGGGCCCAGGTGCAGGCGATCACCGCGGAGGAATTCATCGAGGCCGCCCGCGCCGTCGGCAACCCTCCCTGGCGGATCGCGCTGCGGCACATCCTGCCCAACATCGTGCCGGCGATCCTGGTCCAGGCCACGCTTACCATCGCGGCCGCGATCATCGCAGAGGCGAGCCTGTCATTCCTCGGTCTCGGCCAGCAGCCCCCGGCCCCGTCCTGGGGGTCGATGCTCAACGTTGCCAAGAACTTCCTCGACCAGGCGCCCTGGATGGCGATCTGGCCGGGCGTCTCGATCTTCCTCGCGGTCCTGTCCTTCAACCTCCTCGGCGACGGCCTGCGCGACGCCCTCGACCCGCGTCAGAGGAATTGAGATGAGCGCGCCCGGTACGACCAAGCTCCTGGAAGTGCGCGACCTCGCCGTGGCCTTCGAGACCCGCGGCGGCATGATCCACGCCGTCAACGGCGTGTCCTACGCGCTCGAAACGGGGGAGACGCTGGGGATCGTCGGAGAATCCGGGTCCGGCAAGAGCGTTCACGTGCTGGCGATGCTCGGCCTCATCCCGAAGCCGCCGGGGCGCATCGCGCGCGGAGAGGTCGTGTTCCAGGGGCGCGACCTCCTCGCGCTCCCGGACAAGGCGCTCCGCAAGGTCCGCGGCGGCGAGATCGGCTTTGTGTTCCAAGACCCGATGAGCTCGCTGAACCCTGCAATGACGGTCGCGGCACAGATCGTCGAGCCGCTTCGCATCCATCTCGGCCTCGCCGGCGCTGCCGCGCGGCGCCGGGCCCGCGAACTCCTCGATCTCGTCCGCATCCCCGATGCCGGGTCCCGGCTCGACCAGTACCCTCACGAGTTCTCAGGCGGCCAGCGCCAGCGGGTGATGATCGCCATCGCCATCGCCTGCAAGCCGAAGCTCCTCATCGCCGACGAGGCGACCACGGCCCTCGACGTCACCATCCAGGCCGAGATCATCGCCCTCGTGCGCGAGCTCAAGCGCGAGATCGGGATGGCGATCATCTGGATCACCCACGATCTCGGCGTCGTCGCCGGCATCGCCGACACCGTGCAGGTGATGTATGCCGGCCGGATCCTGGAGCGTGGACCCGTCGACGACATCTTCTCCGATCCGCGAAGCGCCTACACCCTCGGTCTGCTGCGCTCGCTTCCGGACCTCGGCGTCCGTGATGTCCGGCGGCTCCGGCTGCAGCCCATCGAGGGGACGCCGCCCGACATGCGGCTCCCGCCGGCGGGCGATCCCTTCGCGCCGCGCAACCGCTACGCGACGCCGCGCTGCTTCCTCGAGGCGCCCCCGCTGAGTCAGGCGCCAGGGGCCGCGCCGGGGCATCTTGTGGCCGCCTGGTACGATTTGCCCGGGCAGCTCGCACGGGAGCGGCCCACGCCATGACCGAACCCGCCGCACCATATCCGCTGCTATCGGTGCGCAACCTCAGCAAGCATTATCCGCTTCGTTCCTGGTGGGGCGGCACGGCGTCCGTCTTCAAGGCGGTCCATGATGTCAGCTTCGACATCCGGCCCAACGAGACCCTGGGACTTGTCGGTGAATCCGGGTCCGGCAAGTCGACGGTCGGCCGCGCGGTGACGATGCTGAACCCGCCGACATCGGGCCACGTCGTGTTCCAGGGCGCCGACCTCGCCCGGCTCACGGCCCGCGAGATGCGCGGCATGCGCCGCCACATCCAGATGGTCTTCCAGGACCCGTATTCGGCCCTCAACCCGCGCATGAGCGCCGGCGCCTACGTGCTGGAGCCGCTTCTGCTGCACGCGGCCGATCGCAGCCGCGCCGAACTCCGGGAGGAGGTCGCGGGCCTGTTCGAGCGGGTCGGCCTCGATCCGCGCTTCGCGGGACGATACCCGCATCAGTTCTCGGGCGGCCAGCGACAGCGCATCTGCATCGCCCGGGCGATCGCGTTGAAGCCACGCTTCATCGTCGCCGACGAGCCGATCGCGGCCCTCGACGTCTCGATCCAGGCGCAGGTCGTGAACCTGCTGCAGGATCTGCAGGACGAGCTCGGCTTGTCCTACCTTTTCATCTCGCACGACCTCAGGATGGTGAGATACCTCTGCCACCGGGTCGCGGTCCTGTGGCGGGGCGGGATCGTCGAACTGGCCGACAGCGAGACGCTCTACCGCGACCCGCGCCACCCCTACACGCGGCGCCTCCTGGCGGCAGTGCCCGTACCCGACCCGGCGGCAGAGCGGCGGCGCATCTCGACGATCGGTCTGGCCGAGCCGGCGCCCCAAGGAGCCGGGCACGTCTTGACCGAAGTCGCGCCCGGCCATTGGGTCGCGCAGAATGCAGACGGATGAGCGGACCGGTCGAAACGATCGTCGCACGACAGGAGAGTACGGCATGAGGAATTTTTCGCTGCCAGGGCGCTCGCCCGTCTATTCAGCCAACGCCGCCGTGGCGACGTCGCATCCGCTGGCGACACTGGCGGCGATCGAGGCCCTGCGCAGCGGCGGCAACGCCGTCGATGCGGCGATCACCGCCTGCGCCGTCCAGTGCGTCGTCGACCCGCTCATGACGGGCATCGGCGGGGATTGCTTCGCCCTCTACACGCCGAAGGGCGCAGACAAGCCGATCGCTTTGAACGGCTCGGGCCGGGCACCCGCGGCGGCCACGGATTCCTGGTACCTTGAGCACGGCGTCGCCATCGAGCCGACCTCACCCCATGCGGTCACCGTGCCGGGCGCCATCGCGGCCTGGGAAACCCTGCTCAAGGACCACGGCACCCGCAACCTCGGCGAGTGCCTGCAGCCGGCGATCCGCTACGCCGAGGACGGCTTTCCGGTTCAACCCCGCGTCGGCTGGGATTGGGCGCGGTCGAGGGACCGTGTCGTGCACGATCCGGACGCCGCGGCGAGCTACCTCATCGACGGCGCCGCGCCCGCGATCGGCTCGATCATGCGGCTGCCGAAGCTCGCAGCGACCCTCCGGCGCATCGCCGAGCACGGCAGGGCCGGCTTCTACGAGGGCCCGGTGGCGCAGGACCTCGTGACCAAGCTGCAAAGCCTCGGCGGCCTCCACACCCTTGAGGATTTCGCCGCCGCCGCGCCCGAATATGTCGCGCCGATCACCACCAGGTACCGCGGCTTCGACGTCTACGAGTGTCCGCCCAACGGCCAAGGCCTCGCGGCCTTGATGATGCTCAACGTCCTCTCGCATCACGATGTCGGGGCATTGGGCGAGGTCGACCGGGTGCACCTCTATGCGGAGTCCTGCAAGCAGGCGTATCACCACCGCGACGCGCTCTTTGCCGACCCCAGCCTCAACGCCGTTCCGGTTGAGCATCTTCTTTCCGATGCCTGGCGGGCGAGCGCCCGCGGTGCCATCGACATGACCCGCGCGACCGCCCCGGCGATCTGGCCGGAGATCGAGGCCGAGCGCCGGCACAAGGACACGATCTATCTCTGCGTGGTCGACCGGGACGGCAACGCGATCTCCTTCATCAATTCGCTGTTCCAGGGATTTGGAACCGGCATCATGGGCCCCGAGAGCGGCGTGCTCTTGCACAATCGCGGGCTCTCGTTCCGGGTCGAACCGGGCCATCCCAACACCATCGCGCCGAACAAGCGGCCAATGCACACGATCATTCCCGGGATGCTGATGCGGGAGGGCCGGACAGTGGCGCCCTTCGGAGTGATGGGCGGCCACTACCAGGCCATGGGGCATGTCCAGCTCCTCAGCGGCATCATCGATTGCGGCCTCGACGTGCAGGAGGCGCTCGATGCCCCGCGGAGCTTCGCGTATGGCGGCGAGGTCGAGATCGAAACCGGATTCGCGCCGGATCTCGACGCCGCCCTGCGCGCCCGCGGCCACGCCGTCACCCGGAGCCCGCTTCCCATCGGCGGAGGCCAGATCGTGTGGATCGACGAGAGTGGAACCCTTCTCGCCGGCTCCGATCCAAGAAAGGACGGCACCGCAATGGGATATTGAAGACCTCGCTGCGACGTGACCGCAGCTCGATTGTGGGCACGGCCGATGCGAATGCCCCTGAACCGGGCTGCAAGGGATCGCCTCGAAGAACCTTTGGGGAGGTCGACCCCTCCGGTCCGATCAGGCCGCGTCCGGCATGCGGTCGAGGAGCTTGTCGAGCGTGATCGGATAGTCCCGCACCCGAACGCCGGTGGCGTTGTAGACGGCGTTCGCGATCGCCGCGCCGACGCCGCACAGGCCGAGTTCGCCCACGCCCTTCGCCTTCATCGGCGATGACATGGCGTCGACCTCGTCGAGGAAGACCACGTCCTGATGCGGGATGTCGGCATGGACCGGCACCTCGTAGGTGGCGAGGTCGTGGTTGACGAAGAAGCCGCGCTTCTTGTCGACAGAGAGTCCTTCCATCAGGGCGGCGCCGACCCCCATGGTCATCGCGCCGATGACCTGGCTGCGGGCCGATTTCGGGTTGAGGATGCGCCCGGCAGCGCAGACCGCCAGCATGCGCCGAACCCGCACCTCCGCCGTGTCGACATCCACACCGACCTCTACGAAGTGACTCGCGAAGGTCGATTGCTGCTGCTTCTTGGAGAGGTCGCCATACTCGATGCTGTCCTCCGCGCTGAGGGGACCTTGAGCCGCGGCTTCGCCGAGCGGCACCGCGCGGTTGCCCGAACGGACCTCGCCCTCCGCGAAGACCGCGTCGGCCGAGTTGATGCCAAGCCGCTGCGCCACGGCTTCGCGCATCTTCACGCATGCCGCGTAGACGCCGGCCGTCGCATTGTTGGCACCCCACTGCCCGCCCGAGCCCGCCGAGGCCGGGAAGTCGGAATCCCCGAGCCGGACAACGACGCGCTCGAGGGGCACGCCCATCATCTCAGCGGCGGTCTGGGCGATGATAGTGTAACTGCCGGTTCCAATGTCGGTCATGTCGGTCTCGACCGTGACCGTACCTGCCCGGTCGAGCCTCACCCGTGCGCCCGACTTCATCAGCAGGTTGTTGCGGAAGCCAGCGGCCATGCCAAGGCCGACGAGCCAGTGCCCGTCCCGGACCTGGCCTGGCATCGACTTACGCCTGGCCCATTCGAATTTCTCAGCGCCGAGCGTGAGGCAGCCGACGAGGTTGCGGTGTGAGAAGGGGCGCTCCGGCTTGTTCGGGTCGACCTGGGTGTCGTTGCGGATTCTGAACTCGACGGGGTCCAGCCCCAGCTTTTCTGCCATTTCGTCCATGGCGATCTCGAGGGCCATCAGCCCCGGCGCCTCGCCGGGGGCGCGCATGGCGTTGCCCTCCGGCAGGTCGAGATGGGCGAGCTTCATCGCGGTCAGGCGGTTGGCGCCCGCGTAGAACAGCTTGGTCTGGTCCACCGCCGTCTCGGGCCTGCCCTCGGGCAGGTTCCCCGAGGTGCTCTCATGCGCGATGGCGGTGATGATTGCGTCCTTCGTCGCGCCGAGGCGCACGCGCTGTATCGTGGCGGGGCGATGTGTGGTGTTGTTCGCGATCAGCGGACGGGTCAGCGCGACCTTCACCGGCCGCCGGGCCGCCTTCGCCGCGAGGGCTGCGAGCACTGCGTCCGAGCGTACGAACAGCTTGCCGCCGAATCCGCCGCCGACATAGGGCGAGTCGACCCGAACATTCTCAGCTGGAATGCCGAGGATCTGGGCCATGCTGCCCTTGTGCCAAGCAATCATCTGGTTCGAGGTCCAGAGCGTGAGCTTGTCGCCGTCCCAGGCCGCGACGGTCGCGTGCGGCTCCATCATGGCGTGGGTCTCGTCGGCGGTCGTGTAGGTCTCGTCGAGGGTCACCGGGGCCTTGGCGAAGGCACCCTCGAAATCGCCGACACGCTCCACGCCGTCGTGACCGCTGCCCTCGCCGCTGTCACCAGGGGCTGGCGGCGCGGAGGGCGCCTCTGCGGCTAGGTCGAAGCGTCCGGCCTCGGGCGCGTAATCGACCCGGACGAGGAACGAGGCGGCCCTGGCCTGCTCGAAGGTCTCGGCCACCACGACGGCGATGGCCTGGTGGTAGTGCTGGATCGCGTCGCCCCCGAAGAGGTAGGCGGCGTTCATCCTGCCGCGTCCGAGCCGGGGCGTGTCGAGGGTCGTGACGATGGCGAGGACGCCCGGAGCCCGCTTCGCCGAGGCGGTGTCGATGCCGCGTATCCGGCCCTTGGCGATGCCGGCGCCGAGGACGTAGCCGTAGGCCTGGTTCGCCGCGACGTCGTGGCGCTCGTAGGCGTAGGCCGCGGTGCCGGTGGTCTTGTACTTGCCGTCGATGCGGTCCGTGGGTTTTCCCACCACCTTGAGCTGGTCGATCGGGTTCTGGCCTGCGGGGGTGTCGAACTTCATGGCTCAGGCCCTCGCTTGATTGAGCGCCGCCCTGAGCGTGCGCTCGGCCAGCGTCACTTTGAATGCGTTCTCGTGCGTCGGCTTGGCGCCGGCGAGCAGCCGATCGGTGACGGCCTTCGCGCCGCGCGGGAGTTCGGCCTCGGCCGCTTCCATGCGCCACGGCTTGTGCGCGACCGCGCCGAGCGCCACCCGGCCGGTCCCGTCCGGCTGCACCACTGCGGCGACCGAGACGAGCGCGTAGGCGTAAGAAGCGCGATCGCGGACCTTGCGGTAGATCTGCACGCCGCCAAGGGGCTTCGGCAGCGTCACTGCCGTGATGAGCTCGCCGCGTCTCAGCGTGGTGTCGACCTCGGGCTTGTCGCCGGGCAGGCGGTGGAAGTCGGCGATGGGGATCGTCCGCTGCGTGCCCTTGGCATCAACCGTCTCGACCGTGGCGTCGAGGACGCGCATGGCCACCGCCATGTCGCCCGGATGCGTGGCGATGCAGGCCTCGCTCGTGCCGATGACCGCGAGTTGGCGGCTGAAACCATCGATCGCCGAGCAGCCAGAGCCGGGCTGGCGTTTGTTGCAGGCCTGTGCCGTGTCGTAGAAATACGGACAGCGGGTGCGCTGAAGCAGATTGCCGGCCGTCGTGGCCTTGTTGCGCAGCTGGCCCGTGGCCCCGGCTAGGAGCGCCCGGGAGAGGACGCCGTAGTCGCGGCGCACCCGCGCATCGGCGGCGAGATCGGTGTTGCGCACCAGCGCGCCGACGCGCAACCCGCCTTCCGGCGTCGCCTCGATCGTGTCGAGGCCGAGGCCGTTGACGTCCACGAGATGGGTCGGAGTCTCGATCTGCAGCTTCATCAGGTCGAGGAGGTTGGTGCCGCCGGCGATGAACTTGGCGTTCGGCGTGCGCGTGACCGCTGCGGCCGCTTCGGCCGGCGTCGTCGGGCGCTCGTAAGTGAAGGACTTCATGCCGGCCTCCGGGAAGTCGGGATCCCTGCAACCTCGGTCATCGCCTCGACGATGTTGGAATAGGCGCCGCAGCGGCAGAGATTGCCGCTCATCCGTTCGCGGATCTCCGAGGGGGTCACCTCCATCGGCGCGTTGAGGTCGGCGGTGACGTGGCTCGGAATGCCGGCCTTGATCTCGGCCAGCATGGCGACGCCCGAGCAGATCTGGCCCGGGGTGCAGTAGCCGCATTGATAGCCGTCATGGCGGATGAAGGCGGCCTGCATCGGATGCAGGTTGTCCGGCTGCCCGAGGCCTTCGATCGTGGTGATCTCGGCGCCCTGGTGCATGACCGCCAGCGTCAGGCAGGCATTGATGCGCCGCCCGTCGACGATCATCGTGCAGGCGCCGCACTGGCCGTGGTCGCAGCCCTTCTTGGAGCCCGTCAGATGCAGGTGCTCGCGCGCGGCGTCGAGGAGCGAAGTGCGGATGTCGAGTTCGAGCTCCTGCAGCCGGCCGTTCACGGACAGCGAGAGTTTCGCCATCACCGGCTCGCCTGCCGGTTCGGTGCGAGCTTGGGCCGCCGCCGGGAGCGTCGTCATCGCTGCGGCGGCCGTCGCGCAGGCGACCAGTTCGCGTCTACTGAGATCGAGGTCTCCCGGTCGTCCCATCTTGGTCTCCGGCCTTGGTGCATGAGGGATGTCCGGGGCATGTCCGTCCATCGAAAACGAATTACCGAAGAAACACCGACACCCCGGATAAGGTCCAAGCCATCTCGCGGACTGCCCAGTAAGTCGGTCCAAACCGGCCATCGGTCAGGCTTTCGGGGTATGACCGGCCCGACGGCCGCTGGTCGCCCCTAGGAGACGCCGAGGGCATTCGCTCGGCTACCTCGCGAGCGTCCCCGAGGCGGCGGCTTCGACCATCTCGGTGGCATCCTCCGGAAGCAGCAAGCGCTCGGAGACCAGCCGATCAGCCGCAACTCGAACAGCACCGACATACGCCCCCTGGGATGGGTATCGCTCTTCCAGTGACAGCCGCGGGTCCCCCGCCGCGATCCGCTCCGACTTCGTGGCGGCATACGGGAGGACGCCACCGAGGTGGTTGCAGAGCGTGGCCGCCGCTTGACCGCGCATGGGGTTCCAAGCCGTGTAGGTGGCGCGCGAGGCTTCGATGAGGGGCATCCTGATGCCGCCCAGCGTATTGCCGTCGCCGTCGACCCTGGGCAGCAGGAGCGGATAGGTCCCCCTGATCACGGGATATGGCGAGGCCTGCTCGACCCACTCCGCGGGATTGTAGAGTCCCGAATAGGGTAACCCGGGAATCGGGGGATACAGCCCCTCGGCGCGCGCGAGCGTGCCGTGGGCCCGGCTCGGGTATCGGCTTTCTGGCGGGCGAAACTCGTCCGAGATCCATGAGGTCAGCGCAGTGAGGAGAGCCCTGGCGGGCGCGCCGCCGTGAACAGGGCTGGCGGGGAGCTCGCAGGCGGCGTTCGGCGTCGTCGTGCCGCTCGGGGCCGGAGCGTGGGGGGCTCCGGTGATCATGAAGGCGCGGACGTCAGGCGGGAGCTCGAGCTGCGCGCCTTGCGTATCCGTCGTGATGAGGGCGCCTCGCGACCCCCACATCTCGTATTCGTTGTCCACGTGCATGATCTTCGGGCACGTATTCGTGAGCCTGCATCGGACAAGGAGACCGTCGCGCCGACCGGTGAGCGCGTCGGTGCTCAGCGTGTAGCTGAACGGGAACTGGTCGACCGGGTAGTAGCGGTCGACATGCGGAGACGGATTCCGGCCCGGCTGGGCGAAGCGGGCGTTGGTGAAGCTCCGCCGGCTTCCCGCGATGTAAGGCATCAGGCCGTCGAAGACGATGCGGCCGCGTTCGTCCTCGTTGAACCCAAGATACAGGAAGTCGCGCAACACGCGGCCGGATTGTGAGACGCCGAAGCCGACGGCACGGCTGATTCCCGTCCGGCCGTGGAGTGCCAGGGGGTTGTTCGGGCCGCCCTCATGCTTGAGGAAGGTCGCGACGTCCCGGATCGCCGCGAAACCCAGTCCCGTCACCGTCGGATCGCGGGCCTCATAGACGAGCTCGTACAAGGCACTGGCGTCGAAACCTTCCTGGGGCCTGACGATCTCGATCCGCTGAGCGCCGAGGAATCGAACGCGAAGCTCGGCCGGTGCCGCTCTCGGATCGCTGGGACGAGCCCGTACCGTCAAACGGGCTTTGGCCGGATCGAGATCGGCCGCAGGCCACGTCAGCGCCGCCTCGACCGGACTTCGCCTGTGATCGAAGACCCACTCCTCCCTGGAGGGGCCGGTAACGCCGGAGACGATCGGAAGGTCGATCCGCATCGCGCCGCCTGGGGCGATATCGCCCTGCCAGCCGACCCAGGCGAGGGTGTAGCCGCGCGAGAGGAGGAAGCCGCGACCGGCGTCGCCAGCCCTTTCGAGCCGGCTGAACGCCTCCGCCGGACTGTCCTCGAACAGTGAGCCGATCAGCTTGCGCCCGCGATTGGGGGCCTCGAGCAGGAGAATGCCGTTGGGGCGGGCGGGCCTCAGGACGACGACGTCCGCGACCGCTTCCACGCGATGGTCCGGGTTTCGAGGAGCGAGCGAAATGTCGGCGATGATCGCATTCCGAGCGTCGGCGGGGTCCACGGCGATCGTCGCCCGGCCGACGATCTTCTCGACCTGACCGGCCTCGCCGAAAGTTCGCCCGTCGAGCGCCTGCTGCTGCGTGGAGGCGACCTCGAACCGCGTCACCTCGGCTTGGCTTGGCTGCACGCCCGCAAGCAAAATGGCCGTGGCACAAGCCGCTTCGCGCAGGCGCATCATCAATCCTCCTCCCGAACGCGCCTCATTCGCGTCTCCGGAGACGACGACAACCGAGCCTCGGCCTGGTTGCGTCGCGCGTGCAGACAGATTGCCGCGGTCCGGAGGTCCCGCCTCGACGCAGGAGTCGTCGCCAGGCCGTTCAAGCGAGGTCCGCTCTCAAAACACTGCCGGCCGACAGCTTACGCGCGCAGGACGACAACCTTCGTCTTGACCGGCGTTCGCGCATAGAGGTGGATCATGTCCTGGCTGAGGAGTCCGACGCAGCCGCTGGTGATGCCGCTGCCGATCGTGTCCGGCTCGCTGCTGGCGTAGATGGTGTAGAGCGTGTAGGCGCCGTTCTGGTAGAGATGGAGCGTGCGGGCGCCGAGCGGGTTGTCGAGGCCGCCAGGCATGCCACGGGCGTATTTGGCCGTTTCGGGCTGACGCCGGATCATCTCCTTGGGGGGTGTCCAGGTGGCCCATTCGGACTTGCGGCCGACATAGGCGTCACCGCTCCACAAGAATCCGTCGCGGCCGACATTCGCGCCGTAACGGGTGGCCGATCCGTCGCCTTCGACCCGGTAGACGTAGAAATTGCCCGGATCGACGATGATCGTGCCGGGCGCTTCCTTGGTCTCATAACTCACCGTGCGGCGAAAGTACTTCGGATTGACCTTGCTGATGTCGGCTGCCGGGATCGGAAATTTCTCGTCCGGCATCGGGCCGTAGACCTTCGCCGCCTCGGCGAGGATCAGGCCGTCGGACGTCGCGCACCCGGCAAGCCCGAGTGTGCCGAAACCGGCGGCCGAACCGACCAGAAACGAGCGGCGGTCGATCATCCCCGCCCGGTGCCGAAGAGAAGCGGCCTCGTTCCTCTTGCTGCCGTCGGAGGTCCTGTGGTCCATGCTCATGATCTTCGGACTTCCTCTGTCCTGCGGCCTGATCGGAGGACGCTCCGGTGTGGTTTAAGGCCGCCGGGCGCAAGGCCAAGCTGAGATTGCCGGTACCCGGGACGACTGGCAAGCTCGGCTTCGCACGCTCCGCTTCCACTTCGTCGCCGGACCATGCGCCGAAGCGGGCTGCGCCCATGCGGACTCGGAGCCGGTGTCGGGACTGATCCCATCATGTCGCGACCGGCAGACGGGGTCGGTTGCGTAAGGTGCCGCAGGAGTGATCGAGGACCGAACCGATGAGCCAGTGGCCACCGAGCCTGCGGACGTCCGGCTGGCGCTTCGGTTTCTTCACACTTGCCTACCTCTACCAGGGCGTCGTCGCCGGCTTCGCGCTGACGGCCCTCGCCAACCACTTCGCCGCGCGGGGCGTCTGGGCGGCCGATGTCGGCGGTCATCTTGCGATCGTCGGCCTGCCCTGGGTGCTGCAGCCGCTTCTCTGGGGTCCGGTGATCGATCGCGCGACGCCCCGCCGGATGGGACCGCGCCGCTTCTGGCTGGTCGTCTCTCTTGCCTGCGCACAGCTCAGCCTCGCCGGCCTGCTCCTGCTGGGCGCGAATGCCAGCCTGATGGCCGTCAGCGTCGCCCTCTTGCTGCACAGCTTCGCAGCCTCGCTCGCCGACACCGCCACCGACCGTATGATCGCCGGCAGCGTGCCGGCCTCGGAACTGGGGCGCATCAGCGCCACGACGCGGGCGGGCTTCGTGATCGGCAGCGCCGCCGGAACTGCGATCTTCGCGTGGATCCTTCAGACGAAAGGTTTTCCGTCTGCGGCCCTCGCCCTCCTCGGCCTGACCACTCCGATCGCCGCTGCGGTCTTCCTCGTGCGCGAAGCACCGGACGACCACCTCGTCTCCCTGCAATGGCGCGCCCGCTCGCCCAGTTCGGCACAAGGCCGGGCACCGGGAACTCTCTCCTTCGCACGTAACCTCCTCGGAGGGTTCCGAGCGCGCGAAGCTTTGGTCCTGCTGACGATGTGCTTTGCCATCGACCTTGGCCTGGCGTTGTTCCAGGTGCCTTTCGCCGTGGCGCTGGTGCAGGTTCATGGCTGGGACGCAGGCGCGCTCTCGCGCTTGCAGGCGCTGCTCGCGCTTCTGGGCGGCACTCTCGGTGCGGTGGGCATCGGCACCTATGTCGACCGCACCGGGCCGGAGCAGGCTCTGCGAATCCTGCTCCTCGCCTGCGTGGGGGCGTTCGGTCTCGCGGGACTGCTGATCGCCGCGGGGCTGGAGGCCGCGGCGGGTCCGTTCATCCTGGGTCTAGCCAGCGTCGTGCCCGCCTTGCTCTACGTCGCCCTGCTGCCGACGGTGCTGCTGGCGAGCCGCGACGGACGGGCGTCCGCGACGCAGTTCCAGATCTACATGGCGGCAATGAACCTCGGTGACGTCGTCGGCTCGGCGCTCGCCGGTGCACTCGCCTCGGCCATCGCCCCGGCTCTCGTGGCGCTCGGGGTCGCATGCCTGTTCCTGGCATGCGCCCGCGCCTCGCCAGCGCCAGGAGCTTTACCCAACCCGGCCGCCCGATAGCCGCCTTCTGGCTGGTGCTGGCCGAGCAGCCGGAGCGGCCGACCGAGCCCCGATGCGAAAAATATCGAGACGGTGGTGAACCGACTTGCCGGCTCGCGCGACCAACGGATGTCAGGGGCGCCATGAGGCATCCCGCAACTCGGAGGACTCCGCTATGACCCCCAAGATGATCGTCGCCACCGCCCTCAGCTCACTCGTCCTGTGCACCAGCCTGTCCGTCGGCGCCTCGGCGAAGCCGATGTACTTCAAGAGCAATCACTCCCACGGCGTGGGCTACGGCGGCATCGTCCTTGGAGGCTTGGCCCTCGGCGCCATGGCGGCGGGCGCGGCCGCCGCCTCCCAAGGAGACTGCTACCTCGAGAGCCGGCGCGTGGTCGACGACTACGGAAACGTCTATGTGCGGCGTGTGCGCGTTTGCGAATGAGCGTCAGTCTTCATGTTGATGAACACTGCGCCGTCCGGGGTCGCTGGGCGGCGTAGACCTGCGACATCAGTTCCCCTAAGATCAGCTAGCCGTAGCCTTTCGTAAAACAGGAGCCGGCTGCGGGAGCACGCGCTGCCATGCAGATGATGTCGGATCGGTTCTCGACGAGCCGGCTCATGTCGATCATTCTGGTCATCCTGGTTCTCGTGACGCTTTCGGTTCCGGCCGACGCTCAGACGCGCATGCCCGGCATCGGAGCGGCCGGCGGGAGAGGACCGATCGGAGGCGGCCCATACGGCGGTGGCCGCGGTGGTGGTGGCCCGATCATCGGCCTTGGCAGCATCGGTGCGCTTCCAGGCCTGTTGCGTCCTCCTCGTCCCGAGGTCCAGGACGTCGACGACGACGAGCCTCTGATGCGCCGTCCAACGAGAAATCCGGATTTCGACGACGCACCGCCCCCGTACCGGCCCAGGCCGCGCCGCCCGCCGCCGGTGCTACGGGTGACGCCGGAACCGGCACCCGACATCCGGCAGGCTCGCGAGCCTCGCCTCCGCGAAGACTTGCCGAGGACCGCGCAGCGACCGAAGCCGTCGAGGGCGGTATCGACCTCTCAGACCAGGTCCGTGCCGCAGAAGGCTGTCGCGAAGAAGTCCTCTCCGCCGACGCGCCCGCCGGCAGCGACCGCACCCCTCTCACCACGGGGTGCAGCCCAGATGGCGGCCGTGGCGTCGGACGAGGTGCCAGGCGAGGTGCTCTTCACCCTGCGCACCGACGCCGACGGCGCAAGCCTGCGCGCGATCCTGAGACGCGAGCGCCTCGAACTCATCTCGACGGATAGCTTCACCCTCGTGCCGATGCCCCTGCACCGCGCCCGCATCAGGGACCGGCGCTCCGTATCGGACGTGGTCGCGGCCCTGTCGCGCGACGGCCGCGTCGCCTCGGCCCAGGCAAATCACATCTTCTCGCTCGCGGCCGGACCTGCGCCTGCGCCTGCGCTCTCAGGCGCGCAATACGCGGTCGCAAAGCTCAAGCTCGCCGAAGCTCACGTTTCGTCGACAGGCCGGAACGTCGTCGTCGCCGTGATCGATTCCGGCGTCGACGAGGCTCATCCGGCGCTCCAAGGTGCCGTCTCCGACCGGTTCGATGCCGTCGGCGATGCGAGCAAGGCCCATTCTCACGGCACCGCTGTGGCCAGCATCGTCGGCGCCCGCAGCCAGTTGCTTGGTGCGGCACCGGAGGCGCGGCTGTTGCCGGTGCGAGCTTTCTCGGCTGAGACACGCGCAGGAGCTCAAGGGACGACCGTGCACATCCTCCGGGGCCTGGACTGGGCGGGAAAGCAGAACGCCAGAGTGGTCAACATGAGCTTTGCCGGTCCCTCGGACGCAAAGCTTTCCGAGTTTCTTGCCGCCGGAACCGGACGCGGAGCGATCTACGTCGCGGCGGCAGGCAATGCCGGACCGAATTCGCCTCCCTTGTTCCCTGCGGCCGATCCCAACGTCATAGCCGTCACCGCCACGGACGCGCAGGACAGGGTCTTTTCCGCCGCCAATCGCGGGCCTTACATCTGCGTGGCGGCCCCGGGCGTCGACATCCTCGTCGCCGCACCGAACGGGAGCTACGGCCTCTCCTCCGGGACATCGATGGCAGCCGCCCAGGTGAGCGGGATCGTCGCGCTGATGCTTCAGGAAAAGCCTGGTCTCAGCCCGAAAGAGGTGCGCGAAGCACTGACCGGGAGCGCACGCGATCTCGGCGCTCCGGGCCCCGATGGCGAGTATGGGGCAGGATTCGCCGATGCGGATGGGGCGGTGCGTGCCCTGTCGACGCCATTGGCCGGTGTCGGTTCGGGCTCGCGATCCGCGGGAGGCGAAAATGCGACATCCGTCGTCACGAGCACCATCAGCAAGCCATGAGGGGAGGTCCACGTCGCGTTGCGCGCTGCGACCATCGAGAAATCCTTCATGGCAGTGAACCGTTCTGTCCGCTGGCGCGACCAATCCGCGAGCGCGCATGAGCGTGCTCGCGGACGAGGAGCTGATCCGGCGCATCGCCGAAGGCGACCGGCTGGCGATGCAGGGCCTCTACACCCGGCATTCCACGGCCGTTTACCGCTTCCTCGTCCGCATCGTTCGCGACCCGACCCGGGCGGAGGACCTGATGAGCGACGTATTCTTCGACGTGTGGCGCCAGGCTGACCGCTACGAGGGGCGTGCCAGCGTCACCACCTGGATGCTGACCATCGCCCGCTTCAAGGCGCTCTCGACCCTGCGGCGGCGTCCGCACGAAACCCTGGAAGACGACGAAGTCGGCGCCCTCGAGGATGATGCCGACACTCCGGAAGTGGCGCTGCAGAAAGCCGACAAGTCGGACGCCATGCGCCGCTGCCTGGAAGCCCTATCGAACGAGCACCGCATGGTGATCGATCTCGTCTACTATCACGAACTCGGGGTCGAGGAAGTCGCGCAGGTGCTCGACATCCCGGCGGGTACGGTGAAGACCCGCCTGTTCCATGCGCGCAAGCGCCTGTCTGCCCTCTTGTCGAAGGCGGGCATAGACCGCGGATGGCCGTGAGGAGACCGCGATGACGACGCCCGATCCCGAACGCGCCGAGGACGACCTCCTCTTGCCCTGGCACGCCACCGGCCGTCTCGACCGAGGGGAGGCCGACCGGCTCGATGCGGCACTGGCACGCGAGCCCGATCTCGCCCGCCGCCTCAATCTGGCGAAGACCGAGCAGCGCGAGACCGTCGCCTTGAACGAGGCTCTCGGTGCGCCGTCGCGGCGAAGTCGCGACGGTCTGTTCGAGCGTATCGATGCCGATCTCGCTGGGCGGCGAACCTCGGGAGGATGGCTGGCGCGGATCGGTGCGATGCTGGCGGGCTTGTCGCCTCCGGTCCTGGCCGGAACGGCGCTCGCGGCCTCCCTCCTGATCCTGCTTCAAGGAGGTCTGCTGACCAGCACATGGCTCGGTACCCCGGCGCCATCCTACGAGACCGCCTCTCATCGCGAGACCGAACCCGGGGGCACGGTCATCCTCGTCGCCTTCGCGTCTCAGGCGACCGCCGAGCGAATTGCCGACACGCTGCGCGAGGCGAAGGGGTCCATCGTCGACGGTCCCCGCGCGGGCAACCTCTACCGCGTCCGGATCGCCGCGGATGCCGGAGCGTTGAGCGCCACGCTCGATCGGCTGCGCGCGCAGCCCGGAGTGGTTCAACTGGCGGTGCCGGAGACGGCACCCGCCCGGTAGCAGAGTGAAGGGATGAAGATTGTCTATCCCCATTGTGCGGGTGAAAGGACACCTACGGTTCGTTCGATGGAGGGATCGCAAATTCGACCGACCGAGCCTCCGTCCAAGCGGCTCTGAGCGGTGCCGTCCGAAGTCTCCGGAAGGCCGTCGTATCGATGGGTGCTTCACACCGATTCATATCTGTCTCGAGCCGGTGCCGGTGTTCGGCCCGGGCGCGGTCCTCGACGATATCGGTCTTAGGGGACCGTCTTCCCGCCCATCGATCGCCGCGGGTGCGAACACGCTCGAATGGCACTACGAGGCCCGCTTCATCATAGGCGCCGTTCTACCCTGATCATGACCGTCTATGAACGTAAAACGCCCGTGCCGGTTCGAGGGCACGGGCGTTTCAAAAAACAGCCTTTCGATAGCGTCACCTATCGATGCCTGCTCCAGGCGAGCTGAGCCAAAACGCGGTCCCTCTTGCCCACGATCGCCTGGATCATTGCTCGGCTACGCGCAGCTTGCCGATCAGTGGCAGACCTTCCGGACCACGAATTCGCCGAAGGCATTGTAGCCGCGACGGAGACGGCAATATCCGCCGTAATAGACAGGCCTGAACCCGTAGTGCCCGTGACCCCAGTGACCGTGTCCATGCCCCCAATGACCATGACCATGCCCCCCATGACCATGCCCCCCATGACCATGCCCCCCATGACCGTGACCCCCGTGACCGTGGCCTTTGTGGCCGGGCCCATGGGCCAGGGCCGCCGTTGCGCCGAACGCTCCCATGCCGAGGACAACGAGGAGCGGGATGAGCTTACGAGAACCGAACATGTCTGCCTCCTGAGTTCTAGAGCCATCAGCAGGCTCTGACTTCAGTTGGTCGCGGCAGAGCTGGTTTCGGTTCACCGGCGGACCGAATTATTCGGGCCATGATGAGAGCCGGTTCAGTGAGCGCCCAGATAGGCGCTCGCTCGACGCATGCCTCATAAAGCGACAGTTCCGGATCCTGCAGCCCGGACGATCAACGAGATGGCGCGAGTCGCCTCTGACGTTGTTCGAACTCGCACGAGCTTCAGCGACCTCACGCCTCGTCGCCTGCGATCCGCCGCAGGCTGACCGAACCCGGAACTGAGTCGACGGGCGGACGGTCAATGCTGTCGAAGCGGCGCGAGAACGATAGAAATACGGGCGCGCAAGCGACTATCGAACAATACCTGCCGTCATCAAAGAATACGCGCGAACAGAATTAGACCGAAAAATACACACGGATCTCGCTACTGTAAACCGGCAGCGCGCATTGGATAGATTGATCGCTAACGCAAAAGGACTTCGACGAGTTGTCATCGCCGAAGTCCTGATCGATCGTGGCAACGGTCCGAAGATCAGCGCAGGACGACGACCTTCGTGCCGACCTTGGCGCGGGTATAGAGGTCGGCGACGTCGTCGTTGGTCATGCGGATGCAGCCCGACGAAACGGCGCCGCCGATCGATTCCGGCTCGTTGGAGCCGTGGATGCGGTAGATCGAGCTGCCGAGATAGAGGGCGCGGGCGCCGAGCGGGTTCTCGAGCCCGCCCTTCATGAAGCGAGGCAGGTCCGGACGGCGGCGCAGCATTTGAGCCGGGGGACGCCAATCCGGCCATTCCCGCTTCATCGTGATGGTCTGGACCCCGCCCCAGGTGAAGCCGGGACGACCGACGCCGACGCCGTAGCGCAGGGCCTGGCCGTTGCCCATCACGTAGTACAGGCGGCGCTCGGCGGTGGAGACCACGATGGTACCTGCGCCGTAGGGACCATTATAGGCTACGGTCTCGCGCTGGATCGCCGACATCTGCGGCACGGCCGATGCGAGCGGATCTGATGGGCTGAGCGAGGCGTTCGCGGTCGGGATGGGCGTCGCGATGGGCTCGTTCTGCGGCCGAACGCGGACGAGCAGCGCGTTGTCGAGGGGCTGGCGAGTGAGCGGGTCGATCTCGTAGGCGGCGGCGGGCATGGCCCAGCCAGCCGTCATGCAGGCAAGCCCGGTCAGGGCGGTAGCGAAACGACGCATCAAGGCCTCTCGAATACAGGCGAAAATCTTGGGGAACTCAAAGGTGGCAGCGGCGCACCTTAACGCATTGAGTTTCGCCAAGACGTAAACGCGTACCGTCTAAAGCCAAGGTCTAATCGCACCGCAGCAACACTTGCCCCGGCGTCGTGACTCCGTGGCAACAGTGTGGCGGCTTGGCCGTGGTTTACACGGCCTTGACCTCAAGCAGCGTCGAGGCCGAGGTCGATGATCGGCGCGCTGTGGGTGATCCAGCCGCAGGAAATCAGGTCGACGCCGGACGCCGCCACGGCGCCGACGGTCTCCCGCGTGATGCGGCCCGAGGCCTCCGAGAGGGCACGGCCGGCGATCATCGCGACGGCGCGGGTGAGCTGCTCCGGGCTCATGTTGTCGAGGAGCACCGCGTCGGCGCCGACGGATAGCGCCTGTTCGAGCTGGTCGAGGGTGTCGACCTCGATCTCGATCTTCACGAGATGCCCGGCCCGCGAGCGCGCCCTCTCGATCGCCGGGACGATGCCGCCGGCTACCGCGACGTGGTTGTCCTTGATCAGGACGGCGTCGTCGAGGCCGAAGCGATGGTTGGAGCCGCCACCGGCACGCACCGCGTGCTTCTCGAGGGCGCGCAGGCCCGGCGTGGTCTTGCGGGTGCAGACGATGCTGGCCTTGCCGTGCGGGCGTGCCGCCTCCACGAGGCCGTGCGTGGCGGTGGCGACCCCCGACATCCGGCAGAGCAGATTGAGGGCGACCCTCTCGGCGGTGAGGATGGCGCGGGCCGGGCCGGAGAGGCGCAGGACGACGTCGCCGGGGGCGACGAGGGCGGCGTCGCCGCGCTCGACCGCCACCGTCACGGCCGGATCGATCAGCTCGAACGCCATCGCCGCGGCATCGACCCCGGAGATGACCCCGTGCTGGCGCGCCGCAATCACGCTGTCGAGCCTGGCGCTCGCCGGCACGATCGCATCGGTGGTGATGTCGCCAGCCCGGCCGAGATCCTCCAGCAAGGCCGCGCGCACGATCGGCTCGACGAGGAGACGGGGCAGGGGAAGCAGGTCGTCGCGCATGGAAACAGGCCTCATGGATGCCGGGATGATCGTGCCCGGCGCCGCTTCATGTGACTAATGGATGGGCTCGTGACTGTCCCAACCCTCCGACTCATCCTGAGCTGCCGAAGCGAAGCGGAGGCCTCGAAGGAGGGTTGCAGCAGGCGCAGAGGCTTCTGGAAGGCTCCTTCGAGGCCGCTGACGCGGCACCCCGGATCAAGTCCGGGGCAGGCTCTCAGGATGAGGTGGGGGTTAGGAAGATCTGATCCATATCGAGGTGATCGATCGAGAAGATCATCAGGCGTCGACGGAGGGCTTTGCCAGGAGCCCATCCACACGGTCCCATACCTCGGCGAGGGTGAGTTCGGTATGGATCGCCGCTGCGAGGCCCGGATGATCGCTGCGCCAATGGGCGCCCCTGCTCTCGGTCCGGGACAGGGCTGAAGCGGCGATGAGGAGGCCGGTGAGCGCCGCGTCGCAGCCGCGTCCTGCGGCCTCGGCCAGCCGGCGCACGGCTTCGCGCAGGCCCTCGCCATCGCGGACGACGCCGACATGGGTCTCCATCACGGCGCGGAGGCTCTGCGTCCCGGGCGTCCCGATCGCGCCCGGCCATGCGCCGGGGAGAAGTGACGAGCTTCGCGCGACACCGGCACTGATCGCCTCGGCAATCCGCGGGGCGAAGGCGAGGGCTTCGAGCAGGGAGTTGCTCGCGAGCCGGTTGGCGCCGTGCAGCCCGGTCGAGGCGACCTCGCCGCAGGCATAGAGGCCGGGGACAGAACTCGCGCCGGAGGAATCCACCTTCACGCCGCCCATGTGGTAGTGCGCGGCCGGCCGGACCGGGATCGGCCGGCGCTGCGGGTCGATCCCTGCCGCCGCACAAAGGCCCGCCACCGTCGGGAAGCGCGACGCCATCCGGGCGCCGAGTGCCCCGCGGCAATCGAGGAAGACTTCCTGGCCCCGGCTTTGGGCCTGGAAGATCGCGCGGGCGACGACGTCGCGCGGAGCGAGGTCGCCACCGCTGATCCCCGCCATCACCGGATCGCCGTTCTGGTCGATCAACCGCGCGCCCTCGCCGCGCAGGGCCTCGGTGGCGAGCGGCATCGGGTCGGCACCGGTGGCGATGGCGGTCGGGTGGAACTGCACGAACTCCATGTCGCGCATGACAGCCCCGGCACGCGCCGCCAAAGCGAGGCCGCTGCCGCCGGCGCCGCGCGGGTTGGTGGTCGAGGAATAGAGGGCGCCGACGCCGCCCGTCGCCAGCACCACGGCGCGGGCAGGGAGCGGAAAGACCGCACCGTCCCGCTCGCACAGCACCCCGGCAACGGCGCCGGTGTCGTCGCGCATGAGATCTCGGGCCGAGGCGACCACGACCTCGATCGAGGGCGTCGAGGCGACGGCATTGACCAGGGTCTCGAGCACCGCCCGGCCGGTGGAATCGCCGCCGGCCCGGACGATGCGACGACGCGAATGCGCAGCCTCCAGGCCGAGTGCCAGGGCGCCCTCCGCATCGCCGTCGAAAGGCGCGCCGAGCCCCACGAGCCAGCCGATCAGGCCGGGGCCGGCCTCGGCGACCCGGAAGGCGACGGCAGGATCGGTCAGGCCGGCACCGGCCGCTTCGGTGTCGGCCGCGTGGAGGGCGGGGGCATCGTCCTCGCCGATGGCGGCGGCAACGCCGCCCTGGGCCCAGCCCGTGGCGGTGCCCGAACCCAGCGGCGCGGCGGTCAGCAGCGTCACCGGCAAAGGCGCGAGGCGCAAGGCCGTGGCGAGGCCGGCGACACCGGCTCCGACCACAACGACGCGATCCGCTGCCAAGGGCCGGAAGGGAAAACGGGAGGGCGCGTTCATCGCGGACGCACCGCGAGCATGCGCTCCACCGCCGCGCGGGCGCGCTCGGCGAGTTCGGGCTCCACCGTGACCTCGTGGGTCAGCGTCTCGAGCGCGTGGCGGATGTTGGCGAGACTCATCCGCTTCATGTGCGGGCAGAGGTTGCACGGCTTGATGAACTCGATGTCCGGGTTCGCCGCCGCGATGTTGTCGCCCATCGAGCATTCGGTGACGAGCACCACCTGCGCCGGCCGCTTCTCGAGCACGAAGTTCATCATCATCGCGGTCGAGCCCGAGAAGTCGGACTCCGCCACGACGTCCGGCGGACATTCGGGATGGGCGATGACGGTGACGCCGGGATAGCTCTCGCGGACCTCGCGGATATCGGCCGGGGTGAATTGCTCGTGCACCTCGCAATGGCCGGCCCAGGTCAGGATCTCGACCTCGGGCACCATCGCCTGGACGTTCTGTGCCAGGAATTCGTCCGGAATCATCAGGACGCGCGGGGCATTCAGCGAGCGCACCACGTCGACCGCGTTGCCCGAGGTGCAGCATACGTCCGACTCGGCCTTCACCGCCGCGGAGGTGTTGACGTAGGTCACGATCGGCACGCCGGGATACTTCTCCCGCAGGCCGCGCACATCGGCGGCGGTGATCGAATCGGCGAGCGAGCAGCCGGCGCGCATGTCCGGGATCAGGACGGTCTTGCCCGGATTGAGGAGCTTGGCCGTCTCGGCCATGAAGTGGACGCCGGCGAGCACGATCACGTCGGCATCGACGGTCACCGCCTCGCGGGCCAGCGCCAGGCTGTCGCCGACGATATCGGCCACCGTGTGGAAGATCTCGGGTGCCTGGTAATTGTGCGCTAGGATGACGGCGTTGCGCTGCTTCTTGAGCGCAAGGATCGCGGCAACGTCGCCGGCCATCGTCGGCCACTCGATCGCAGGCACGTGACGGCTCACGCGCTCGTAGATCTGCGGCAGGGGGAAACCTGCCGACATGCCCGAACTCGCCGGGAGCGTGGTGGCCGCCATGAACGCCTCCTCACTTATGCTCAAATTGAGCATTGTGCCGACTAACGTAGGCTGTCGATCGTCGCTTGTCTAGATATGCTGAGAATGAGCATAACAATTTTGCGACGCAATAATTTTGGCTGCATCGGCAGCGGGCGGCTCAGCTCTGCCGCCGCGACGGCGTCAGCCTGAAACCCGGTGCAGGCCGCTCCAGCAGCACCTCGCGTCGGAACCGCATCAGGCGGGCTGGGCGCCCCGTGGTGCCGCTGGTGAGGTTCTCGGTCTCCTCGACGAGACCCTGCTGGGCCACCAAGCGGCGAAAATTCTGCTTGTGCAGTTCGGTGCCGGACAGGGCCTCGACCGTCCGCTGAAGCTGGAACAGCGTGAAGGTCGGTGGCAGGAGTTCGAACACGACCGGACGGTACTTGATCTTGCCGCGCAGGCGCCCGATCGCGGTGGCGAGGACACGGCGATGGTCGAAGGCCATGGGCTGGCCGGTAACCTCGGCGTTGCAGGCCTCTCCGGGCTGGCCCTGCGCCTCGGGGATCAGGCCGGCCTCGAACAGCAGTTCGTAGCGCTCCAGCACCCTTTCCTCGTTCCAGGCGCCGCCGCACAGGCCGAAGGTCAGGCCGAGCCGATCCTCGCGGCGGCGGCGCAGCTTCGGGTCGACGGCCTCTTCGGCCCAGGCGAGGAGCTTGCGCTCGATCTCGGCGAGGGCTTCGGGCCGGCCGGCGCGCCAATCCTCCCATGGCAGGTAGCTGTACCAGTTGCGCCAGGAGGCCTCGGCGAGGCCGGCCGGGCGCATCTCGCGCACCAGAGCCAGGTAGGCCACGGAAAGGGAGTGCAGACCGGCCGAATCCTCGCCCTGCCGGTCGCGGTCGCCGAAGGTGTAGAGCTGCTCGACATAGCCGAGGCGCTGATGGGTCTGGCGCTCGACCCAGGCGCGAAGGCCCCGTTCCAAGGTCGGGTGCTCGGGTACGAGGGGACCGTAGGGCAGGCCGTCGCCTCGTCCCGTCGCCTGACCCGGTACCTGAACGGTCAGGGCCCGCGGTTCGCCGTCCGTCGCCGCCACGATAACCGCGACGAGGCCGACCGCCGACGGGTTCGCGAGAGCGGCGCCCGCCTCGGCCCGTAGGGTGTCATCCGCCGTCGTCACGCTTCGTTCTCGCCCCGCAAGCCGTTCATATCACTGCTCTTCGCAGATCGCAGGCCAGGGTCAACGCGGCGGTTTCGCGAGCGGCCGCGCGGGGTTGCCCACAGCCGTGGCGCCCGGTGACACATCACGCGTCACCACGCTGCCGGCGCCGATGACTGCGTCGTCGCCGATGGTGACGCCTGGCATGATCAGGGCTCCACCGCCGATCCAGACATTGCGCCCGATGATGATGGGTCTGGCGAATTCCATGCCGGCCTCGCGCTGAGCCGGATCGCGCGGATGGTCGGCGGTGAGAATCTGGACGCCGGGGCCGATCTGCGTGCGCTCGCCGATCGTGACGGTCGTGACATCGAGAATGACGCAGTTGAAGTTGAGGAAGACGTGCGCGCCGAGATGGATGTTGAAGCCGAAATCGCAATGGAAGGGCGGCCGTACGACGGCGCCCTCGCCGACCTCCGCGAACAGCTCGGCGAGCATCCCGCGCCGTTCGGCCGCCGGAACGGCGAGCATCTGGTTGTAGCGCACGAGCCAGTCGAAGCAGCGCGCGGCGTCGGCGCGGATCTCCGGATCGCCAGGTTGGTACATCTCCCCTGCCAGCATGAGCTGCTTCTGCGTCGTCACCATACACCAGCTCCCGCTCCGAAACCGCTCAGATGGGTGGATGGTCGAGCTTTCGCCACTCGGATCGACCGTTGCGGCTTCCTGCGCGCGCCACCACGCCCTAAACTTCTTTCATAACCGAGGAGCGAGGCCAGCAGCGGTGATCGGACAGGAACAAGCGGCCTTATCGAATGTGACGGTGGATCTTCGCCTCTACGGCATCCTCGATGTCGGGGTTTGTGGAACCGATCCGAGTCGGCTCGCATCCATGGCGGCCGAAGCCGCATCCGGAGGCTGTACGCTGCTTCAGTATCGCGAGAAGGACATCGCCGACGCCCGCGCCGCCCTCGCCCGCGTCCGGGCGATCCGGGCCGCGCTCGCCGGCAGCGACGTGCCGCTCCTCGTCAACGATCGGGTCGATCTCGCCTTGGCTGCGGAAGCGGAGGGAGTCCATCTCGGCCAAAGCGACATGCATCCGGCCGATGCCCGCCGGCTCCTCGGCCGCGGTGCGATCATCGGGCTGACCCTCAAGTCGGGCGCCCAGGCGGATGAGCTCTACCGGATGCCGGTGGATTACGCCTGCATCGGCGGTGTCTTCGCGACGTCGAGCAAGGATAATCCAGACCCGCCTGTTGGACTTGACGGCTTTGCGAGGATCGCGTTCCGCGCCCGGCTCGCTCGCGGTTCCAGCTTCGCGCTCGGAGCCATCGCGGGCATCGATTCGAGCAACGCCGCGGCCATCATCGGCGCGGGCGCCGACGGCGTCGCGGTCATCTCGGCGCTGTTCGCCGAGGATTCAGTGGAAGGCCGCGCACGTGACCTGCGGGACAGGGTCGATTCGGCCCTCGCGGCCCGGCGCGGAGCCGCGTAAGCTTTCAGGCCAACACGACGCCAGCCAACGGACCGCCATGACACCCATCGCCGTCACCATCGCCGGTTCCGATTCGAGCGGCGGCGCCGGGATCCAGGCGGATCTCAAGACCTTCGCGGCCTTGAGGGTCTACGGCGCCAGTGTCATTACGGCGCTCACCGCCCAGAACACAATCGGCGTACAGGGCATTCACGACGTGCCTGCCGACTTCGTGCTGGCTCAGATCGAGAGCGTGTTCTCCGACCTCGCGGTCCGGGCCGTGAAGATCGGCATGCTGTCGCAGGTCGAGACCATCGTGGCCGTAGCCGAAGGCCTCAAGCGTTATGCCGGCAACATTCCGATCGTGCTCGATCCCGTCATGGTCGCCACCAGCGGCGACCGGCTCATCACCGACGAGGCCGTCGAAGCCCTGCGCCGGCACCTGCTGCCTCTCGCGGACGTCGTCACGCCGAACCTTCCGGAACTCGGCTGTCTCATCGGCGAGCCGACGGCGCCGAACGAGAACGCCGCCGTGGCCCAGGGGCGCCGCCTCCTAGCTCTCGGCGCCCGCGCGGCTCTCATCAAGGGCGGCCATGCCGATGGCAGCGAGAGCATCGATCACCTCATGGGCGCCGACGGCACGATGCGACGCTTCGCGGCTACCCGGATCGAGACGCGCAACAGCCACGGCACAGGCTGCACCCTGTCCTCGGCGGTGGCGGCGGGACTGGCCCGCGGCTTCCCGCTGGCCGACAGCGTCGCCCAGGCCAAGCGCTACACCACGGCCGCGATCGCCGCCGCCGCGACGGTGCCGATGGGGCAGGGCCACGGCCCGGTGCATCATTTCCATGCCCTCTGGCGATGATGGAAATGCGCCCGTTCCGCCTCTAAAAACCTTGCGCCTCCGGCCCGAATGCGTTTGTAGTAGCGTACGATCGTCCGGTTAACGGAACAAGGCGTGGGTTCGGCGGTGATGCAGGAAGAGGTGACGGCAACGGAGCGAGGTCGGCCGCGGGACGTGATGTCCGGCGCTCAGGTGCTTTCGGGTCAGCTCGGCAAGACGATCCAGCGTCTGCGCAAGGCCTACAATCTCTCGCTGTCCGAGCTCGCCGAGCAATCGGGCGTCGCCAAATCGATCATCAGCCAGATCGAGCGCAACGAGACCAACCCGACCCTGGCGACGATCTGGCGCCTCAGCCAGGCCCTCGACGTCTCCATCGAGCGGGTGCTCGCCACCAACGACGAAGAGCCCTTCATCGAGAAGATCTCCCGGGCGGATACGCCGAACCTCGTCTCCGAGGATGGGCTCGTCCGGCTGTCGATCGTCGGCTGGATCAAGACCGTGGAGTGGCTGCAATGGTACGAGGTCACCGCCGAGCCGGGCGGCATCCTCGATTCAGACCCACACCAGCGCGGATCGGTTGAATCTCTGACCGTGACGGAAGGGATGTTCGAGGTCGACGTCGCCGGCACTCACCACCGGGCACGGGCGGGCGAAACCCTGCGCTACCGCTGCGACCGTCCCCACAGCGTCCGCTGCATCGGCGATTCTCCCGCCAAGGCAATCATGGTCGTGATCATGAAGGCTGCCGTGATGGAGTGAGGCGTCGGCGTCTCCTCAATAGGACGGCACCAGCCTCTCGTCCGCGAGCGGCGCCTCCATATGGAAGTGCACGCCAGTTTCGGCATACTCGATGTTGACGGTCGCGTTGCACTGCTGGGCGAGCACCCGCTGCAGAAGTGTCGAGCCGAACCCCTTCCTTTGTGGCGGAGCCACTGCCGGACCACCGGATTCCACCCAGTCCAGACAGAGGATGCGATGCCCCTCGTTCTGGCTGACGCTCCAGGTGACGTGGATGCGCCCGTCGGACTTCGTCAGCGCCCCGTGCTTGGCGGCGTTCGTCGTCAATTCGTGGATCGCCATTCCGGTCGGCACAGCGAGGTCGGCCGCGAGTTCGATCGGCGGACCGCTGAAGACGATCCGCTTGTCTTCGGCATCGTTGTAGGGCCCAAGCTCGTTGCGCAGGAGATCCTCGAGGGGTGCCGTCTGCCAGTAATCCTCGGTGAGCAGGTTGTGCGTCTTGCCGAGCGAGACGATGCGATCCGAGAACGAGTGATAGAAGGTCTCGACGTTGCGGGTCGAGCGCGCGGTGGCGCCGAGGAGTCCCTGAACGGTCGCCAATGTGTTCTTCACCCGGTGGTGGAGCTCGCGGATAAGGAGCGCCTGGCGCTCATGGGTGAGCTGACGCTCGGCGAGGTGGGACTCGACCTCGCGCTGGCGCCGCCTCGCCCGCAGCGCCGATCGTACGGCGTTGGCGAGGATCGAGGGGTGGAACGGCCGTTCCAGCACCGTGACGTTCCCGAGGAGGTCGGTCAGGCGCTGGTCGGGCGTGCTGCCGCGCAGGCTCAGCAGGATGAAGGGAAAGTCCGACCATGGCGGCTGCCTCTCGACCCATTGCGCGATCCCGCGACGGTCCCAGCGCAGCAATGCCTCCTCGGTGACGACGGCGCAGGAGGCACGGTCGAGATCGGCAACTAGGGCATCGAGATTGAGCTTCGCTTCCGAGGCGATCCCGACCTCGGCGAGGATCGCCGTCGCCACCCCTGCGTCCCGCCCGTCGGGGGCGAGGACGAACGCGATGCTGTTACGAAGAGGCATCGGAGCCTCGATCCCGCAACAGGCGCTTGCCGTCGCCCTCGAAGATCGGCACGCCGGACAGGACGCCGCGGAAATCGACGAGCGGCTCGCCGACGCGGAGGCCCTGGGAGTCGATTCGGAACTCGCGGATCGTATCCTCGTGGGCGCCGGTTCGCTTCTTCAGGACAGAGAGGGCGCGGCGCACCCGGCCTGCGGCCTCGAAGAACCGGAGCATGATCACGGCGTCGCTCACATAGGTCAGGTCGACCGGAGCCTCCATCCGCCCGACCATCCCGTGTTGCGCAAGGATCAGGATCGTCACCACGCCCTGCTGGTTCAGGTAGGTCAGCATCTCGTGCATCTGCAATACGAGATAGGGCTGATCTGGCATGGCGCTCATGTAACCGGTCAAACTGTCGATCACCACGAACCGAACGCCGTCGTTCTCGACCGCGTCGCGCACCTTGCCGGAGACTTCTCCCGGCGACACGTCGGCGGGGTCGACCTGTTCCACCTGAAGCAGGCCGCTGGAGAGATGAGGCGCAAGGTCCATGCCGAGCCCGGCCGCGCGCTGGAGCAGGATTCCCATGGTCTCGTCGAAGCTCACGACGAGACCTTTCTCGTTTCTCTTCAGGGCAGCGGAGAGATAGCTCAGGGCGAGGGTCGACTTTCCGGCGCCCGAAGGCCCGATGATCAGGGTGCTGGTGCCGCGATGCAATCCGCCGCCGAGGACGCCGTCGAGTTCGGGAACCCCGCTGACGATCACTTCCGGTGTGAACGCACGATGGTGCTGCGCCGCGACGAGGCGGGGGAAGACCCGGAGCCCTCCGCGCTGGATGACGAAATCGTGGAACCCACCTTGATACTGCGTGCCACGCATCTTGATCACGTTGAGCCGGCGCCTTGAGGCCCCATACGACGGCGTGTTCTGCTCAAGGCGGATGACCGCATGGCTGATCGAGTGAAGGTTGAGGTCGTCGTCCTCGGCGCTGAGGTCGTCGAGCATCAGGACGGTGGCGTCGTTGATTAGAAAGTAGCTCTTCAGTGCCAGGACCTGACGCCGGTATCGCAGCGAACCGTGCGAGAGCAGCCTGATCTCCGACAGGCTGTCGAACACCACCCGCGTGGGCTGCACGCGCTCGATCTCGGCGAGCGCCATCCGGACCGTCTCACCGAGTTCGAGGTCGGAGGAATGGACGAGGCTCTGCTGCTTCTCCGAATCGAGGCTCAGCTCCGGCGGCACCAGCTCGTAGATGTCGATATCGTCGAGGGACCAGCCGTGACGCTCGGCGACCGAGAGCAACTCCCGCTTGCTCTCGGAGAGGGTGATGTAGAGACCGCGCTCGCCGCGTTTCTTCCCGTCGAGGAGGAACTGCATGCCAAGAGTGGTCTTGCCGCAACCCGGACGACCCTCGATCAGGTGGGCACGCTGCGCCGCATACCCACCGCCGAGAACGTGGTCGAGACCCGGCACGCCGGTTGGGATGGGTGCGGCGTCTTGGGATAGCGTCATCGGCGAACTCTGTACGGGCTCCAGGTCGAATGTCGCGAGGCATATCGTGTCGAGGAGCGATGGGAAAACCCGCCGTCCGCAAGCCGAGCGCACCTTGCGTGGTCGGATGGGAGAACCAGCGAGACGGCGAACCGATCCAGAAAACGTTAGGCGACGTCGCCACACCTTAGGGTGGAGTTTCGTCGCGCCCTAACTTCCAGAGGCGCCACGTGCCGCGGCCACGATCTCTTCGATGTGGAAATGATGGAGCATGTGGCCCGCTCCCGCGATGAGATCGAATTGGGCGTCAGGCAGGAGGCGAGCCGCGTTCCAGCCGTGGAAGAGGTTATTCACCACGATATCGGCTTCCCCGCCGAGAATGCGTACCGGGACGGGGCAGGTCGCATAGGCCAGGGCCGAGCGGGTCAGGCCGGGCCATAAGGCTGCGACGTCCTCGCCGTTGGCGATCATCGGCGCGGGTCGGCGCACCCAGGCGAAGGGAAACTCGGCGGCAACCCGCGCCGGCATCTCCTGCGGCAGGAACATGGCGCGCCACAGCAGGGGCAGGATCGCGGCATCGAAGGCAGGACCGCCCGAGAAGGCCAAGGCGTCGCCAAAGATCGGGACGGCACGTGGTCCGAACAGGACCTGTTCGAGACGCGGTTCCGGAAAGCAGATCGGTGCGATGGCGACCACCCCCGCAACGTCTTCGGGAAAACTCATGGCGTAGGACAGGGCTACCGCGCCGCCGAACGAATGGCCCACCAAGACAGGGCGGTGCAGGCCGAGCGCCTTCATCGCGTCCCTGATGATCGCCGCCTGGTTCCAGGGCGAACCGTCCTGGAACCGGATCCGGTCGCTGGCGCCATGCCCCGGCCGGTCGACGGCAATGACCCGGAAATGCCGGCTCAGCGCCGTCATCGGCCCAAGCCACATGTCCTCCAGGGCCATGAGCGAACCATGGATGAGGACGAGATCGGGACCCGATCCGGCCTCCACATAGGCGATGCCGCGCCCGTCCGTGGACCGCACGATGCGCCGGTCAGGCGCTGCCGGCTTGCCCTGTCTCGGTGGAAGGGCGAGGACGTTCGACTCGTCCACTTGGCCGGACCAGGCCGACGGAGCCGGCATCCTGCGATCCGAGGTCATCGCCCTTGCCCTCAGCGTTTGCCATTGCGGCCGCGCGCACCGGCCCCGACCAGAAGGGCCGCCGCTGCGAGGCCGGCCACGACCGCGGTGGCCGAGGCGGGGTGGAGACTGAGGCGGGTATAGGTGCTGTTGCGCATCACGTAGCCTGGATGATCGCCGCGGGTCTGGCCGTCCGCCTTGAAGGCATGAAGCGATCCGGCAGGGTCGCGCGGCGCTTCATTCCGTTTCTGGAACCCCGTCACGGCCGGCGCAAGCAGGTCGTAGGCGCCGGGCGCGAATTCCTTGAGGCTCGCGAGCGCCTTTGCACCGCCGCCGACATAGATGTCCCGCAGTGGGTGGACCGCCGCATGCAGAATCGCGTTCGCCACCTCCTCCGGCGGGTAGACCGGCGGCGGCAGCCGCGGCTCGCTGTCGGTGTAGTTGCGGGCATGCTGGGGTAGAGGTGTGTCGATCGAGGCCGGCTTGACCAGCGTGACCGAGATCGGTGCGCCGGCCTCCAGCAGGTCCATGCGGAGGGCGTCCGTGAAGCCTTTGATCGCGTGCTTGCTCGCGCAGTACATTCCCTGCAGCGAGAAGGCGAGGTCGGAACCGAGGCTGCCGACATTGATCAGCGCCCCGCCGCGGCTTCGAAGATGGTCGACGGCGACGAGGGAGCCGAAGACGGTACCCCACAAGTTGGTCTTGAGCAGGCGCTCGTGATCCGCGTCGCTCACTTCCCACAGGCGGCCATAGATGGTCAGGCCAGCATTGTTCACCCAGGTGTCGAAGCCACCGAAGGCCGTGATCGCGTGAGCCGCGACCGCCTCCACCTCCTCGCGGACGCCGACATCCGCCGCCACGGCCAGGGCCTGTCCGCCAGCGCCGACGATCTCGTCCCGGATCGTGTCGAGGGCTGCGCCGTTGCGGGCCACGAGGACGACCCTGGCGCCGCGCTCGGCCGCCATCCTGGCGGTGGCGAGCCCGATCCCGCTCGATGCGCCGGTGACGACGATGGTCTGCTCGCGAAGGGGCTTTTGCGTTAGCGGCATGGGATACTCGGCGGGAGCTGGGGCAAGGCTGTGATCGGCCGGCGAAGGGTCGGCCGCAATCCTCTGCAACGTCCGGTGACGGTACTTGTTCGCTCCAGGGTCACGGGCGGTTCCGCGCGGCAGCTTCCGGTGCTCGCTCCGCTTGCGAGCCAAGCCTGCCCGGTCCCGGGTCGCCGGCTATCGGGCGATTGCACCGGATCGGCCTTTGCATGACTCGCCGCGGGCCTTATCAGGGCCGGCATTCCCATCACCGACAGCCGGAGCCGACCTGCCGATGCGCGAACCGAACGCGATCGATTTCTGGCGCGGCCTTGCCCTGGTGACCATCTTCATCAACCACATTCCGGGCAACACCTTCGAACGCTACACCTATTCGCAATACGGGATCTCCGATGCCGCGGAGCTGTTCGTGTTCCTCGCAGGCTGGTCGATCGGCATCGCCACCCACGGCCGCGATGGCAGGCCCGAGCCGGCGCTCACCAGTGTGCTGCGACTTCTTTCGCGCACGGTCGAAGTGTACCGGGCGCAGATCACCACCATGGCCCTCGCTTTGGCGATGATCGCCGGAACCGCGCTCTATCTCGACAACCCGCTCATCCTCGAATGGCACAATGCCGGCGGCTTCTTCGCCGATCCGATCCAGACCATGGTCGGCTTCGCGGTCCTCACCCACCAGCTCGGCTTCTTCAACATCCTGCCCCTCTACGTGCTGCTGATCGGCGCAGCGCCGATCTTCGTGCTGGTCGCGAGGTTCAGCCGAACGGCCGCCCTGAGCCTCTCTCTGACGATCTATCTCGCGAGCCTCGTCTTCGAGTGGAATCTTCCGTCCTGGCCGGGGGAGGGCGACTGGTTCTTCAATCCGCTCTGCTGGCAGCTCCTTCTCGTCCTCGGAATCGTTTTTCAGGGCTGGTTCCGCGAACATGCGTGGATGCGGTCATGGGCGAGGAGGCTTATCCCGCTTGGCGTGGCCATCGTCGCTCTCGGCATTTATCTCTCGATCTACGAGATCAGGCCCGACCCCCTCGTGGTGCCCGATCCGCGTCTGCTGTTCACCTTCGACAAGACCTACCTGTCGCCGGCACGCCTCATTCATTTCGTCGGTGTGCTCTTGGCCTTCCAGGCCGTCTACGCCGTACTCGCCCCGCGGTTTCCGGCGATGGTCGAATACCTGTCCGGCCTGGGCCGAAACTCCCTTGCGGTGTTCTCGATCGGCTCTCTCCTCAGCCTTGGGGCGCAATTCGTCAGATTCCAGACTGGCGGCGGTGTATTCGTTGACCTTGTCGTCGTAGTATCAGGCCTGATCGCACTGGGTGTAACAGCATGGTTCGTCGAATGGCGCTCCCGAAAGCCACGGCCGTTGGCCTCGGCCTGATATTGGGCTTCGTCGCCGCATCCGCGCACGCTCAAGCGACGCAGACTGTGGTGTCGCCTCCGAAGACATCCCAGATGGACGGAGCCGAGGTTCCGGACATCGCCCTCTCCCCCGAATGCCGGGTGCCGGGCTCGAAGCTTTACGCTCTCAACAGGCTGAGTGCAGTGAAGGCAGCCCTGCGCGAGAAGCAACCGGTGCGCGTCCTCGCCGTCGGTGCCCCCGCGGCGAGCCCGAGCGCCTCCACGACCTATCCGGTCAAGCTCGAGGCAGCATTGGAACGGGTGCTGCCGAATGTCGACGTCCAGATGGAGAGTCGCGGATTGCCCGGCGAGGTCGCGTCGGGAGCCGCGGAGCGTCTGCGGACCATGGTGGCCGAATCCGAGCCGGACCTCGTCCTCTGGCAAGTCGGCACCCATGATGCGCTCGCACGCGTCGATGTCGGCGATTTCGGCAACGCCCTGCGAGAGGCGGTGCAATGGATCAAGTCGCACGAGATCGATGTCGTCCTGGTCGACCCACTCTACACCGCGAGCCTTGCCGAGGACGCCTACTACACCAGCGTTGTCCAGAAGGTCGGGGAAGTCGCCGCAAGCGAAGGCGTGCCCCTGGTTCAGCGTTACGAGGCCATGCGCTACCTCTCGGCCAAGGGCGAGATCGGCGAGAGCCACCAGCTCGGCCGAGCCTTCCGCCTCAACGATCTCGGCCTGCGCTGCATGGCCGAGCACGTGACGCGGGTGATCTCGCTGTCCTTGCTGCAACCGGAAGTGGGCACCACTGGCAGCCCCGCTCCGGTGCAGGACGCCCC
>FSSH01000214.1_pt1 | contig 59036 bp, 53 predicted proteins | sample 1166101 | NCBI WGS metagenome assembly FSSH01 (sample SAMEA32972668, study PRJEB13176) | freshwater metagenome | biome: Drinking water system; feature: Biomass in drinking water that filtered by 0.45 um membrane; material: drinking water | place: USA | collected 2012-12-20 | depth 0 m | reverse complement strand
GCGCAGGATCAAAGCGGCATCCGGGCCGCCTTTTCTTTGGATACTTTCTTTTGGCGGAGCAAAAGAAAGTTTCTCGGTCGTCGGTCCGAGAACCGACATTAGAATCAGCCGTCGCGACAGCGACACAAAATTGTAAGACTGCCCAGGTAAAGATCGTGCTTGCCCTGCCAAGCAGAATTAATTAGGAATCCAAGGCACACGAAAAATTTTCTTCCAATCATGTTGTCGAGTGGGAAGAAGTGACCTCATGTTCGTAGCATGAAATAGTAGGCAATATCGCACAAAGAGGCTGTCAAGCATATCGATGCAATCGTCTAACTGTTTATAGGTAGGAAGTTGCTTTGGACCTCGTCTGTCACGATGTGCAACACGTCTGTCCGCAAAATCCTCACATGCAGCACTTGTCTCACGCAGATGCTTTAGGTCACAAGAAACTCTGTCGGGATCAATATGTTTACAATTTGGATCAGCAAACCGATTAAAGTCTTTGTCGGCAAAACCCTCAACAACTGAGCCTTTATAGAGTGAGACATAATAATCGCGGCTTAAAATTTGAGGAGATGCGACCATTTCAGTCAACAACCGAGCCAAAGAAATACTTTGATCATCGCATTTTACTTGACGGCGAACCCCGCTAACCACATGGGACACATAGGTGTTAGTAAAATATCTATAAAATGAATTAGGTTCGTGCAACTCAGGATTATCGCCAATTATTTTCTGGACTTCATGAAAGGTATGCTTTGCAACGACAAGATCATGAATCTCTGACTTTATAATATCAAGCCATTTCAGCCATTTTTCGAGTTTCTTGTCCATAATTTCTTGCTTAGGGGCCTGAATTAAACAAGACCTAACCGCTTAGTAACCCTCACCAAATCCTCCTCCGTATCCACCCCAGCCTCCGGCGTCTTATCGACAATCTTCACCAAAACCCTCTCCCCATGCCAAAGAATCCTAAGCTGCTCCAACGCCTCAACACCCTCTAACGGCGATGCAGCCCAACTGCAATACCGCTGCAAAAACCCCACCGTATAAGCATACATCCCAACATGCCTCAAATGCGGCAAACTGGATGAAGCTGGATCGTGCTTATCAGGAAACGTCGAACGATTCCAAGGAATCGCCGCCCGGCTGAAATACAAGGCATAACCGTTTTTATCCAAAACCACCTTCACCGCATTTGGATTGAAAATTTCCTCAACATCCAAAATCTTAGCCGCCAAGGTGGCGATGCCAGCCTGATCTTGCCCAGCCAACGCCAAAGCCACATCACGGATGTAAGCCGGCGGAATTAAGGGTTCGTCGCCTTGCAGATTAACGATGATTTGCTCGTCGGCCCAGCCCATAATCCTGGCAACTTCGGCAATGCGTTCGGTACCAGACTGGTGGTTGGGGTCAGTCATCACGGCTTGCAAACCTAAGTCGCCGACTGCCTCGAAGATACGTTGATCATCTGTCGCCACTACCACTTGCTCGGCATCGGCTTCCAGTGCGCGTTCGCAAACGTGCACGATCATCGGCTTGCCGGCAATGTCCAGCAAGGGTTTCCCTGGCAAGCGGGTGGAACCGTAACGTGCTGGAATGACGACTTTAAAGCCGACGCTCATTTCCGTAACGCGTCCGCTTCTTCGAAACTCAGTTCGCGGGCTTCGTCTTCCAGCATCACCGGAATATCATCACGGATCGGAAAGGCTAAATTGTCGGCCTTACAAATCAACTCCTGTTTGACTTTGTCGTAAACCAGGGAGCTTTTGCATAGCGGGCAGGCCAGAATCTCAAGCAGTTTTTTATCCATGAGCTTTGTCTTTGAGTAGTTTTAAGAGTTGTTGGGAAAATGCCTCGGGCAATTCGGCATCAATGGGTAAGTACCAGTAGTGGTCACTCGCGAAGCGGGTGCATTTCACCGCATCTTTTTCGGTCATTAGCACCGGGCGCGGTTCTTTAAATTGCAGATCGTTGGCAGTCAGCGGGTGATGATCGGGTAAAGCGTGGGTTTGGCAATTCAAACCGGCGGCGGCCAATTGTGAAAAAAAGCGGGCCGGGTTGCCTATCGCAGCGACGGCGTGACAAGCCACCCCCTTGAATTCATTAAGCGGTTTTCGTTCGCCGGTTTGCAAATTGATTAGTTGCTGGCCTTTGCAGTGCATCAGCAATTCGCCTTCCAGCAATTCTTCCGGGCCATTGACGACCACTAAATCGACGTGTTTGACGCGCTCCTGCGGCTCGCGCAACGGGCCAACCGGCAGGCAATAGCCGTTACCGAAGCGGCGCTGACCGTCTATCACCACAATTTCGATATCTCGCTCCAGCGCATAATGTTGCAAACCGTCGTCGGAAATCAGTACGTCGCAAGCGTTGCTAGACAGCAATTGCCGACCCGCCGCAACCCGCTCGACTCCCACAACGACTGGGCAAGCGCAACGTTTGGCTAACAACACCGCTTCGTCACCGACTTGGGCCGTGTCGCTATCTGGGCTGACGGCTTGTGGGCTGGTGCTGGCTGCGCCGGCATAACCGCGACTGATTACGCCCGGTTTGTAGCCCTGTTGTTTCAAAAACTCGACCATCCAAATCACCAACGGCGTCTTGCCGGTACCGCCCACCGTAATGTTGCCGACGATAATCACGGGTACTGGCAATTTGGTCTTTTTCAGTACGCCTATGCGATACAAAAAGCGCCGGAAGCGGACCGCATCGACGTAGAGCATGGACCATGGCATCAACCAAGCGGAGATATACATCTCTTTATACCAGGCGTCCTCAAACCATTTAATTAATTTCTTATTCATGGCTTTTCCGGGTTGTTGATAGCAAACGTAATATGGTGAAAGCCCAATTGATTCGCAACATCTAAAGCGCTGACTACCGCTTGATGCGGGGCTTTGCCGTCGGCACTGATAACAAGGGGCAACAGTCTGGACTCGCCGGCCGTTTTCGCCAAAGCCGCCTTCAAACCCTCCAAGTTTTGATTGACCAACTCATGGAATTGATTGTCGTCACCGGCCAAGGCATAGGTGCCTTTCACATCGACGTATAAATTGATGCTCTTACCCTGCTCAGTGGCGTCGCTGCCTTGGGCTTCCGGCAGGTTGATTTTTAATTCGGAATGATGGCGAAAAGTGGTGGCCACCATGAAGAAAAACAGTAAAACCAATAATACGTCTATCATCGGAATTAAACCGATATCGACCTGCGTGCGGCGTCTGCGGCGAAATTGCATTAAAACTCCTCGCGTGCGCCTTGCATAATGTCTATCAGCCGCAGCGACTCTTCTTCCATGCGCACCACATGATCATCGACCAGCCGTTCGAAATAGCGGTGAAAAAATAGACTGGGAATCGCCACGGCCAATCCGGACGCAGTGCAAACCAAGGCTTCAGAAATACCGCCGCTCAAAACGGCTGGATCGCCCATGCCGCTGAGCGCTATATCCGAAAACACCCGAATGATGCCGTCCACTGTACCCAGTAAGCCCAATAAAGGGGTAATCGAAGCGATACTCCCTAGCGCGTTCAGGTAGCGTTCCAATTCGTGGGTCACCTGACGACCGACTTCTTCGATACTGGATTTCATTATTTCCCGGCCATGCTTACGATTCAGCAGACCCGCCGCGAGAATCCGTCCTAGTGGTGAACTCAGCTTGATGCGCCTGATGGTCGGTTCGTCGAGTTTCTTGTCTCGATGCAATTGCCAGATATACGGCACCAAATCGACGGGAATAATCCGCTTACGCTGCAAAGACCAAAAGCGTTCGCCAATGATGGCCATCGCTACGATGGAACACAAGATGATCGGCGCCATCATCCAGCCGCCGTTTTTGATTACTTCAAACACGTTGTTTATCCCTCTTTCATTAAACTGGCCAATTTTAACCCAATCCGGGGCGAGATTCCCGGGCGACACCGATATAGGCAATCAGTAAGGCCACGCAACACACCAAGGCCGCAATGATATAAACCAGCCTTCCACCCAGCATATCCCAGAAATAGCCGCTGTAAAGGCTGCCTATCATCCCGCCCATCCCAAAACTGATACTGCTATACAGCGCCTGACCTTTGCTTTGATGGCGTTCGCCGAAATAGTGATACAACAAGTGCATCGCCACCACATGAGCAACGCCGAAGGTAGCCGCATGCAGAATTTGCGCGCTTATCGTCAAGGCCAACGACTCCACCCCGTCAGCGATTAACAACCAGCGCAACACACTCAGCAATACCGCGAGCAGCAGCAGGCTGCGCGGCTTAAACCATTTCAACAAGCGGTGCATCGCCATGAACAACAACACTTCCGCGGCCACGCCGCTAGCCCATAACAAGCCGGTTTCGGTCGCTGAATAGCCGTGTTGTTGCAAGTAAACCGAATAAAATACGTAATAAGGGCCATGCGCGATTTGCAACAGCATATAGACCAGCAAAAACGCTAACAACTCCGGTTTTAGTAGAATTTGCCAGATGCCCTTAGCGTCGCTGTGCGTGAGACGCGGTCGCGCTTCCGGCGTGATCAGCGCCGTAAGCCAATTCAATAGCATCAAACTGCCGATGATCCAGGGTAAGTAGACGATGCTAAAGTGATCGAGAAAGCGACCTATGCCCAAGACCGCTGCAATAAACCCAATAGACCCCCATAACCTGATCTGGCTATAACGCTGGGGCTCGGCTTGCAGATGAAACAAGGTCGCGGCTTCAAACTGCGGTAAAGTGGCGTTCCAAAAAAAGCTGAAAACCACCGTCACCGCAGCAAACCACAGGTAATCGCTACGGTACAGAAACCCGGCGAAACACAACGCCGACAGCAGTGAGGTGAGACGAATCAGGCGTAAGTTACGCCCGGTTTTGTCGGCCAACCAACCCCAGTAGTTTGGTGCGATGATCTTGGTCGCTACCAAAAACGCAGTCAGCTCGCCGATTTCGGTAGCGGCGAAGCCGACTTGCTTTAGGTATAAACTCCAAAACGGCAGGAATGCGCCTAGCGTCGCGAAGTAACAGAAGTAAAAGCCGGATAAGCGCCAGTAAGGTACGCTCATTCAGCGCAGGATCGGCAATCCTGAATTGACATGCAGATTTTGCGCGCGATGCCGTAACAAATGATCCATCAACACGATAGCTACCATCGCTTCGGCAATCGGTGTGGCGCGAATGCCAACGCAAGGATCGTGGCGGCCTTCGGTTATCACTTCAATTGTCTCACCCTTACTATTGATACTGCGACCCGGCAAGCGCAAGCTAGAGGTCGGTTTAAGCGCCATCCGCACCACGATGTCTTGACCGCTGGAAATCCCGCCCAAAATGCCGCCCGCATGGTTGCTTAAAAAACCGTCCGGGGTGATTTCATCGCGGAATTTCGTGCCTTTGGTGTCGATACAATCAAAGCCGTCGCCAATTTCTACGCCTTTTACCGCATTGATGCTCATCAAGGCATAGGCCAGCTCCGCATCCAGGCGGTCAAAAATGGGTTCGCCCAAGCCGGGTGGTACATTGCTGGCGATCACTTCAATCTTAGCGCCTATCGACTCGCCTTCCTTACGCAAGGCGTCCATGTATTTTTCCATGTCTTCAACTTTGCCGGCGTCGGGACAGAAGAAGGGATTATTGGGAATTTCGTTCCAGTCGAATTCGTCGATTTTGATCGGACCCAGTTGCGACAAGTAGCCACGCACCAGGATGCCGTGCTGTTGGAATAGATATTTCTTCGCAATTGCACCCGCAGCCACCCGCATCGCGGTTTCTCGCGCCGAAGAGCGGCCGCCACCCCGATAATCCCGAAAACCGTATTTATGCTGATAGGTGTAATCGGCATGGCCGGGCCGAAAACTGTCGGCGATCTTTGAATAATCCTTGGAACGTTGATCGGTGTTTTCTATCATCAAGCCAATCGGGCAGCCGGTGGTTTTACCCTCGAACACGCCAGACAGAATTTTCACTTCATCGGCTTCCCGGCGCTGAGTAGTATGCCGTGAGGTGCCGGGCTTGCGTCTATCCAGATCAATCTGCATATCAGCTTCGGTCAACTCCAGTCCGGGCGGACAACCATCAACGATGGCGCCAATTGCTAGGCCGTGACTTTCGCCGAAAGTGGTGACGGTAAATAATTTTCCTATGCTGTTTCCGGACATATTTATAAAGCGCTGACAAAGTGTGAGTGATAAAGCGTGACTTGTGCGGCAGTCAACAGAAACACGCCATCGCCGCCGCGCTCGAATTCCAGCCATTGGAACGGAACGTCGGGGAACATTTCCTGCAAAGTTTCTGCACTGCTGCCTACTTCGATTATTAATATGCCCTGCTCCGCCAGATAACGTTTGGCATCAACCAAAATCCGCAACACCAGATCCAGGCCATGCAGCCCGCCAGTAAAGCCCATTTCGGGTTCGGCGTGAAATTCGGGCGGCAGGCTTTCCCATTCGGCGATGGCGACATAGGGCGGATTGCTGACGATGATGTCGTAGGGCTTAGTCGGTAAGTCATTAAACAAGTCCGAGGGATAGAGTTGGACCTGCTCTTCCAACTGATGCTTTTCCACATTGATCCGAGCTACTGCCAAAGCATCGTCGGACAGTTCCACCGCATCGACTTGCGCATCCGGAAAGGCATAGGCGCAAGCGATAGCGATACAGGCGCTACCGGCACACAAATCCAAAACATTGAAGACCTGGGTTTCCTCGACCCAGGGCTCGAAACGCTCGGCGATCAGTTCGGCGATGGGTGAGCGCGGCACTAAGACCCGTTCATCGACATAAAAAGATAGGCCGGCAAAAATCGCTTCGTGGGTTAAGTAGGCGGACGGTTTTCGCTCGATAATACGCCGTTCAATCAAGTCCAATACGGCTTGACGCTCGGCCAGAGTCAGCAGCGAATCCAAGTAGCCGTGATCCAAATCGTAAGGCTGATGCAAGGTATGCAACACAATAGCTGCGGCTTCATCCAAAGGCGTGACGGTGCCATGCCCCAGAAAAACCCGATGCTCAGCAAAGCGACTGGCGGCCCAGCGAATATAGTCTCTAATGCTGCTGAGGGTTGTGATAACATCGGGACCAGTTATATTCATAGCGCGTCTATACTTAAAAATACGTTTAAAAATGCAGCAGCGGATTTTAAACCAATCCCCCGTCGCTTGCCCGAATAAAGCAAAGTGAATGACTGAGGCCCCTCCCCAAACCTTGACCGCCAAGCTGGCAAAAAACCGTCTGTATCAAGATTGCTTCAAGTACATGCAATCCGATTCCTTGGCGTTACCGACCATTCCCGATGTTTCGGTAAAAATCCGCCGCGCCATCAACGAACCCAGTGCCAATAGCAACAAAATCGCCAGAGTGGTGCAAATCGACCCCAGCATTACTGCGCGCTTGGTTAAAATTTCCAACAGTCCGCTCTACCGGGGGCGGCGCAAGATAGAAAGCTGCCCGGAGGCCCTAACGCGCTTGGGCTTGAAGGCAGCACAAGACATCATTACCGCGTTTGCGTTAAAAGCGGTGTTTATCGCCAAATCCCCGGTGATCCGCCGCAAGATGCAAGATCTTTGGGCCCATAGCAGTTACGTGGCCGCGATTAGTGCAGTGTTTGCTCACAAAACGCCGGGTTTCGACCCTGATCGGGCGATGCTGGCCGGTCTCATTCACGACATCGGCGTGGTGCCGATTCTGGCTTATGCCGACCGGCAACCGGAAATTTTGGCTAATCCCGGCGATTTGGCCGAAGCGATACGTGAGTTGCGCTGCCCGATAGGTGTGCAAATTGTGCGTAAATGGGATTTCCCCAGCGATTTTGAAGACGTCATCATCCACGCCGAAAACTGGCACCGCGACAGCGGCGAAACCGCCAACTACAGCGATATCGTCATGATCGCTCAGTTACATAGCTTCATCGGCAAGATAGACATCAAGCAAATGCCCAAGCTGGACGATTTGCCTGCCTATAAAAAATTGGCTAAAGGCACCCTGGACGCGGATTTAAGCATTAATATCCTCGATCAGGCCAAGGACGAGATTGAGCATATTCGGCAAATGTTGAGCTAAAACCCTCAATCTGATTATTGTCGAGATTGGCATCGCCAGCAACTTGCGGAATAATCTGCCCCTGGTTCAGCGAATGACCAAAAGGCTGTTCGTGACTTTTAGTTGTGTTAGATTTTTGATATTGAAGGAGTTAGCCGCATGAAATACACATTAACCGTTGCCGCCCTGCTGGCCCTCAGCTTTGCCCTCCCAGCGCATGCCGGCAGCCTAAACAATGGCAGTTGGCAACCCAGCGGCTGCGGCCTAGTACCCGACGCGCCCACGATTGATGGCGGCAATATCGATGCTTACAATAAAAGCATTGCAGCGATAAACGCCTGGCAACAAAAATCGCGCGAGTATTTCGAATGCTTGATCAAGGAAGCCAATACCGATAACAGCATAATTGCCGATCACGCCAATCAGGCGCAGGCTAAATATCGCGATAGCGTGGAAAAAATTGGCGCTGAAGCCGAGGCGGCCAAGAAAAAACTGGATAAGGATTAAGCTAACGCTGCTAGTTTAACCGGCAGTTGGATTTATCCCTTGAAAGCACAATATTTCCCGTGATTTTCAATTTGAGCGCCGATTAAGTCCCCCGAACCGGCAAGATTTATCATAAAATCGCTTGGTATTAGCAAGCAGCCCTCGCCCTATGCGCGGGCTGCACTCTGAATCACCTCCCTTGCAATAAACTCACTTCAAGACATGAAAAAAGTCGACATCAAGCTGCTGACACTCGTAATCAGCGTGATCCTAAGCGGTTGCGCCAGTTTGGGCAAAGGTATCACCGAAGCCATTTTGGAAAAACAGGAAGCGGAAGATACCCGCATTTGCGAAATCAAAGGTGAAAAATTCGAAGGCATCAAGCCGCAGTTGGAGGTGCATGACCGCAAAATGAAGCTGCTTATGGTGCACGGCGTTGGTAACCACTTACCGGGTTATTCGACTCAATTCATGGAAAAATTAGCTAAGGAACTGGATCTGACGGTTACCAGTAGAAATGTCAAAAATATCAGTTTGGCCGATGCGAAAGGCCTCGATAGACCGTTGGGGAATTTGCGTATCCACCGTTATTTGGACGCTGGCAAATCACAGGAAATGTTGTTTTACGAGCTAACTTGGTCGGAGATCAGCGCTAAGGAAAAAGAAGTGCTGTCCTACGACAACTCCGGCGAACAGTCGTTTCGCCGTGCTGAAGTCAACGATCTATTAAAAAAATTCTCCAACGATACCGGCCCCGACCCCATTATTTATCTGGGAGAGAAACGCGAAGACATTCTGTCGGCATTTTCCCAATCCTTCTGCTGGATGATCCATGGTGACTGGAACAGTCTACCTGATGAGGTAAAACAAACGTGCTCGACCAAGAACGTCACGCCGTTTTATAACGACAGCTACGCCTTTATTTCGCACAGTTTAGGTAGTCGCATTACCATCGACGGTCTGCAGCAGATTGCCGCGAAATTAAGCAATGGCGCTACAGCCAGCTATTATGCGGCATTAACCAATGTGCTAAAAAACAAGGAAATACCGATCTATATGATGTCCAACCAATTGCCCATGCTGCAATTGGGGCGAACATTGCCTGAAGTTGCCAACCAAGCAGAAAGCTATTGTCATAGCGACGGCAGCAAATATAACGAACGCATCATGGCCAAAACCTCGGTGATCGCATTCAGCGACCCGAATGATTTACTCAGTTACGCCATCCCCTACGATTTTGTAAATAAATATTTGGACTCCCGGCTTTGCATCAATGTCACCAATATCAATATCAACGTCGCCAGGGTCTACGACGCCTTCGGCTTGGGTAAATTGGCGAATCCTATGGATGCACATATCGGCTATGACACCGATGACAGAGTGATTGCGTTGATCGCCAAAGGCATCGCTAACGAGCATACCGCACCCGTCGTTAAAGAGCGTTGTCATTGGGTGGAAACTATCGATTAAATCCTTCAGGCTAGGTTATGGCTCAAAGCTCGGCTATAACCTAGCTGTGGTTTTACTGGCATTTGCCGAACGCAGTCCCGCCAACTTCACCCTCGCTTCACATTCCCCACATCATCTGCTCACTTTGCCGGAGCATGCTGTTCATCGTCTTTTCACTTCATGGAATAAAAGCGATGCAAAAAAAACTCTGGCAAAAGATCAGCATTATGTTTGGTCTGACTTTGGTGCTGCTGATCCCTATCGGCATGATAAAAAATCTAGTCGGCGAACGCGCCCAGCGCCAACAACAGGCAGTCAGCGACATTGCCGCCAGTTCCGCCGGCCCCCAGCAATTGTTTGGCCCCTTACTAGTAGTACCTTACACTGAGCGCTGGACCGAAATTATCGAAACCAAACAGGACGGCCAACCCCAGCGCGAACAAATCGAACGCCTCGATAATCGCTTGCTGTATTTTCTACCCGAGCACTTGAACATAACCGGCGAGCTTGCCACGGAAACCAAGCAGCGCGGCCTGTTCAACGTGCGCTCTTACGTGCTTAATGTCAGTATCAAGGGCGATATGAAATTGCCTGGCGGTTACGGTAACCCAAAGACGCTACATAACGGTCAGATCAGTTTCGGTACGCCATACGCCAGCGTCGTACTGGCGGATATGCGCGGTGTATTGGAAGCGCCGGGCATGGAATGGAGCGGCAAGCAGTATGCATTCGAACAAGGCGCTGAATTACCGATGCACCAAGCAAACGGCATGCACGTGACCTTGGATGCGCCGCCGGTCGAGTTTGGCCCGATCAGTATGCCGTTTGCGTTTACGCTAAAAATACGCGGCATCGAATCGCTGGATTTTATTCCAGCCGGCAAACAAACCCGCGTCGAACTGTCTTCCGCCTGGCAACATCCGAGCTTTTACGGTCGGTTTCTGCCCGATCCGCAAACCCAGCAAGTCGGCGCAGCCGGTTTTCATGCGCTATGGTCGGTCGATGCACTGGCATCGAATGTCGCCGAAAGTCTATATAAATGCCAAGCCATCAGTTGCTACGACAGTTTTGGAATACGCTTGATGGAACCCATCAATGTCTATTCATTATCTGATCGCGCCAGCAAATACGGCTTTCTGTTCGTCTGCCTGACCTTTACGGCGATATTTCTGTTCGAAATCCTGAAAAACCTGGCTATTCACCCGGCTCAATATGCATTGGTCGGATTGGCGCTGGCAATGTTTTTTCTGCTGTTGTTGAGCTTATCGGAACACCTGGACTTTGTAGTGGCATATCTGATCGCCAGCGCCGCCTGCGTGGGATTGATCGGCTTTTATCTCAGCGCGGTCCTGCGTAGCGTAAAACGCGGATTTACTGCCGGCGCCTTACTGGGCGGCTTGTTTGGCAGTTTGTACGGCCTGTTGGAATCAGAGGATAACGCGCTAATGCTGGGGTCTTTACTGATGTTCGCATTATTGGCTCTGGCGATGGTTACCACGCGGCGCCTGGATTGGTATGGACTTGGCCAATCGGCTAGCAACGACGGGATAGCCAACTAAATCCCACCCATTAAGGGACGACGATCATCAGCAGTCGTCCCCGCTAAACGTTTTTAGGCTTGAATTGACGCCAATACGGCCCATTCAGATACGATCCGTGCGCTAAACTATCTCAAATCCATTTAAAAACTCGCCCCCTGAAGGAGACCATCCATTGCAACGAAATTACCAGTACGAGTTTTCCGATAAGTCGGCAGGCATGTATGACACCCTAGCCAGGGAGCAGAAAGCGAGAACGATGGTTGCAGTCCTAGAAAATCATCTCCAATCGTCTTTGAAAACACTCAACTTACTGAATGTTGGCGGTTCGACGGGTATTATCGACAATTATCTTTCTGATCATTTCGGTGCAGTCGCCAGTATAGATATCGACAGTGCCGCTATTCACTATGCCCAGACTCATTTCCAGAAGGATAATCTGCAATTTCAAGTAGGGGATGCTCTGAACCTGGAATTTCCCGACAACAGCTTCGACGTTGTGATTTGTTCCCAGGTATACGAGCACGTACCCCTTCCGCAAAAAATGATGGATGAAATTTTCAGAGTCCTGAAACCAAGTGGCGTCTGCTATTTCGCTGCCGGCAATAGACTGATGTGGAATGAACCTCACTACAACTTACCGCTACTGTCGGTACTGCCCAGACCCCTGTCCCATCTGTACGTAAAACTAACAGGAAAAGCTGAATATTATCATGAGCTTCACTACACCTATTGGGGATTGAAAAGCCTGACTAAACGCTTCATTGTCAAGGATGTCACTTTGGAGATGGTTCTAGAACCAAGCAAATATCATATTGATTACATGCTGCCAGCTGGAACTGCCAAAGCTTTTGTGTCGAAAATGTTTGTTCGGTACTTACGATGGCTTTGCCCCGGTTACATTTGGCTGCTCTACAAGCCAATTTAGCCCGCAATAGCGAGGGCTAGCTGTCAGCTGGGCAACCTTAAAGTACCTTCCGCGAACAAAACGGCTTGTCCACCAACCCTGATGGTCAAGTTTTCCAAGCCTTTGTGGTCCATTTCCAGGTTAATCAAACTGCGGCGGGTGGACAGTTCGCCGCGTTCGACCGCGAAAGTATGCGTGCCTTTTTGGGTGTGCTCGAACGAACACAAATAACAACAAAATGCCGGCATCGCGCTGCCGACCGGCGGATCGGCGTGAATGCCAATATTGGGTCCCAACAAGCGAAGATTAAAATCCGCTGCTGGGCTTGACGATTTTGGGCAAAACAGCAAGATTTCCTGCGCAGCAGTTTGCGGCGCGGCTGATTGCGCCCACGCCGCATAGTTAAAGCGCGCTTTGCGCACCGACTCGTAGTTCCAAACAGGCACCACCAAATAGGGAAAACCGCAAGACACTAGGCGGGGCGAATATTTCTTATGGTCTAATTCCGCCAACTGCAGGCCGAGAAAACTACAAATCTCTTCATCGGTGGGCGCAAACCGATCAATGATCGAATCGACACTACGGCTAAATTGGACTAAACCTGGCCGGCCCTCCAAACTGGAGAGGTTTACTTCGATAGTGCCGATATTTTGTTCAAACTGGAGTTTAGTAAGCGGCTCGCTCAACTGTATGTCGCCGGAGATGGCTAATATATAGGCTGCGGCAATAATCGGATGACCGGCAAAATTGATTTCGCCGAGAGGGGAAAATATCCGCATCCGCCGCTGGCTCTCGCTACCTTTTTGAAATAAAAACACCGTCTCCGATAAATTTAATTCCTTAGCAATCTTAGCCATCATCTCGGCGTTAAGACCCTCCGCCTTCGGCAACACCGCGATCTGCGCACCATTGAAAATCTGGTCGGTAAAAACGTCGGCGATGTAATATTGGTAGTTCACTCGTTACTCCATTTCGCACACAACCAAAGGCGGCGCTTGGTGTGGCATAGTCAACGGCGCAAGCATCACGGCAACCCTGCCGTTTTCCAAGCGTACCGGATAGGCAGGCACACTGACAGTGGCATCTTCAAAGCACACGCCCGTCTTCAGATGAAAATGTTGCTTGTACATCGGCGAAGCAACCATGGGCGCGCCACCGATATCGCCTATCATACCTCGCGACAAGACATTGGCCTCGCTAAACGGATCGAAGTTACCGATTGCATAAATTTCCTGCATCCGCTGCAAATAAAAGATCGCAATTTGCTTACCTTTTACTGAGGCACACACCCCGGCGTTAGCCTGCAAATCGTCGATGTGACACACATCTATCCACGCCGTCATTATGCCGCCTCCTCTATCAGTTTGAAATGCTTGCGTTCCAGCGCATTCGCAGGCCTGACTTGGCCGCGCTCCTCGACAAACACCACGTTGTCGTCCGCTTGATCGCTGTTGACAAAATGCCGGAAGCGTTTCAAGCGTTGCTCATCCGCCAAGGTGGTTTTCCATTCGCATTGATAGGTATCGATAACATGCCGCATCTGCCCTTCTAATTGCTCAGCTAGGCCCAAACGGTCTTCGATGACGACACTTTTTAGATAATCCAAGCCGCCTTCCATATTGTCCATCCATACCGAAGTACGCTGCATGCGGTTGGCGGTGCGGACATAAAAAATCAGCACGCGGTCAATGTATTTAATCAGTGTTTCTTTATCCAGATTGGTGGCGAACAAATCGGCGTGACGCGGTTTCATGCCGCCGTTGCCGCACACATACAAATTCCAGCCGTTTTCGGTAGCAATCACGCCGATGTCTTTGCCTTGCGCTTCCGCGCATTCCCGAGTACAGCCTGATACGCCGAACTTGATTTTATGCGGCGCGCGCAGACCTTTGTAGCGGTTTTCCAATTCAATAGCTAAGCCAACGCTATCATCAACACCATACCGGCACCAAGTACTACCGACACAGGACTTCACCGTCCGCAATGATTTGCCGTAAGCATGGCCTGATTCGAAACCGGCGTCGATCAACTCTTGCCAAATCGCCGGCAGTTGTTCGACGCGCGCGCCAAATAAGTCCACGCGCTGGCCACCGGTGATCTTGGTGTAGAGCTGATATTTTTTGCCGACTTGGCCGATTGCGATCAGCATATCCGGGGTGATTTCGCCGCCGGCAACCCTTGGCACGACCGAATAAGTGCCGTCTTTTTGCATGTTGGCCAAGAAAATGTCGTTGGTGTCCTGTAAGCCGATATGGTCTTTTTCTAGGATGTAATCGTTCCAATACGAGGCCAATATCGAACCGACCGCCTGCTTGCACACTTCACAACCTAAGCCTTTACCGTGTTTATCCAGCAATTCGTCGAAGGTTTTGATTTCTTCGACCATGACGAGGTTGTACAAATCTTGGCGGGTATGCGGAAAATGCTCGCAAATATCGGTGCTGACTTCGACACCCAGCTTGGTTAACTCGCAATCCAATACTGACTTTAGTAGTGCTGAACAGCCGCCGCAACCGGTGCCGGCTTTGGTCTCGGCCTTCAACCCGCCCAGCGTGGTGCAACCGGCTTCAATTGCGCTGCAAATCTGGCCTTTGCTGACATCGTAACAAGAGCAAATCTGCGCGGATGCGGGCAAAGCATCCGGACCAAGACCCGCCGGTTCGCCCGCGAGCTGCGGCAAAATCAATGAATCCGGATGCTCCGGTAGCTCGATGCCGTTCAAACAATATTGCAACAACGTACTATAAGCGGAAGCCTCGCCGACCAAAACCGCGCCCAACAGGCGTTTCTGATCTTGGCTGACCACCAGGCGTTTATAGATTTCGCTGGCGCCGTTTTGATAGGTGTATACCATGGCGCCTTGGGTCTTAGCATGCGCATCGCCGATGCTTGCCACATCGACCCCCATCAGTTTTAATTTGGTGCTCATGTCCGCACCGGTAAAACTGCCTGCTTCCCCTGCCAAGTCGGCGACTACAGTGCGCGCCATCGCATAACCGGGGGCTACCAAACCGAAAATCTGCCCGTTCCACAACGCGCATTCGCCAATCGCGTAGATATCCGCATCGGAGGTGCGGCATTGATTGTCGATGACGATGCCGCCGCGCGGACCCACTTCCAAGCCACAGCCGCGGGCAATGTCATCGCGTGGTCTGATACCGGCGGAGAACAGCACGATGTCGGTTTCCAGTGTTTCGCCGTCCGCGAAATTCATTTTATGCAGGCATGCCGCGCCGTCTTCGATTAGTGTGGTGTTTTTGTTCAAATGTACCTTAACACCCAGCGCTTCGATCTTGCGTTTTAAAATCGCCCCGCCGCCGTCATCCAGTTGCACCGCCATCAAGCGAGGGGCGAATTCCACCACATGCGTATCCAACCCTAAATCCTGCAGCGCTTTGGCGGCTTCCAAGCCCAATAAACCGCCGCCAATCACTACGCCGACTTTGGAATTGGCTGCCGCCGCTTTCATCGCTTCCAGATCTTCGATGGTTCGGTAGACTAGACATTGCGACCGTTCATGGCCGGGTACCGGTGGAACGAAGGGATAAGATCCTGTCGCCAACACCAGCTTATCGTATTGGACCACTACACCCTTCGCCGAGGTAACTTGCTTGCGCTCGCGATCGATACTGGCGGCCTTGTCACCCAAATGAATCTCTATGCCGTGCTCGGCGAAAAAACCGTCAGCCACTAAGGACAAATCGGCGGCGGTTTTGCCGGAGAAATACTCGGACAGATGCACCCTATCGTATGCAGCTCTGGGCTCTTCGCAAAACGTGACAATTCGATACTGATCTTTCGCACTGCTGCCTACTAATCCGACCAGAAAATTCTGGCCTACCATACCGTTACCGATAACAACCAGGGTTTGTTTCATATTCATCAGGGCCTCTGTTTACTCCGAATTGATGCACACGCCTTACTCACGCTAATGGCGGTAAAGCGATTCAACGAGCGACTGTCTAGCCGTGACTACCCTTTTTAATAGCCAAAAAAAAAGGCATCCTGTTCGAATGATTGACTCATTCAAGCAGGACGCCTTTGTCCAGGTTTTACTAAAGGGGGAAGTCTGACGACAAGACTCCCTAAACCATTAACAAAATTTATGCCAACCTCTAAATGGCTTTAAAATCGCTGGCTCCGGCAGTCAGGCACTGTGAGCAGACACCAACTTTGCACCCAAATAAAGCAAATAAGCCGGTAGCGCGCACCACTTTAGCTCTAGACCAGCACTCATTCGCGGGAATATTGGTACGCAAAGGTTGGCGCGGTATCTGCTTAAATAATCCAAGAAACGACAACCACGGATAAGCCATGTCTTTTACGCCATTTAAATTACTCTCCATGAGCGGCAAGACCAAAGTCCTGCATATGAGCTGGATTGCGTTTTTCATCAGCTTCGTTATTTGGTTCAACCACGCATCTTTATTAGTGCTGATTCAGCAAGACTTAGGTATCAGCGAGACCCAGATCGAAATCCTTCTCCTGTTGAACGTAGCACTAACGATACCGGCCCGCGTCATTACCGGCATGCTAGTGGACCGTTTCGGGGCGAAAATCAGTTATAGCGTATTACTGGCGGTGTGCAGCATCCCCTGCTTTATGTTTGCAATGGCCGAAAATTTTAGCGAACTCGCCTGGTCGAGGTTTTTGTTAGGCTTTATCGGAGCGGGCTTTGTGGTGGGCGTGCGCATCATCGGCGACTGGTTTCCCGCCAGCCAAGTTGGCACCGCGGAAGGGATATACGCCGGCTGGGGTAATTTCGGTTCGGCAGTCGCCGCGATTTTCCTGCCTGGCCTAGCGTTTTATTTCGGCGCAGAACACGGCTGGCGCTCGGCGATTGCGCTAACCGGCGTTATCGCCCTGATTTATTCGGTAATCTATTATTTCAGCGTCGAGAATCTCCCGCCGGAAATCGCCGCCCTGAAAACCCGTCGGCCCATGGCAATGGAAGTCACCAGCATCCGCGACTTGTTTTTATACATGCTGAGTCTGGTGCCCTTGTATGCAACTATTTCGCTATTGGCTTGGAAACTATCCACACCGGCGACCCCCGTGCTGAGCGACGGCTGGAATTTGACGATTCATTTTATCGTCTGGCTGCTGTTTCTAATTCACGTCTTTCAATTGGTCAATAACAACGCCGACCGCCTCAGCCAACCCATAGCCAGCATCCATCATTACAAATACCGCCAAGTCTTCATTTTGGCGATAGCGTACCTGGTTACCTTCGGCTCTAAGTTGGCCGTATTGTCGATGCTGCCGATGTTTTTCTTTAAGACGTTCAACGAGACCCAAGGCACCAGCATGCTCGACGCCGGCTTTTTAGCGTCGAGTTTCGTGGTAACCAATGTCTTCGCCCGCCCTGCCGGCGGCTGGTTCAGCGACAAGATCGGTCGCAAACTGTCCCTGTATTTATTCGTGACCGGCCTGGCCGGCGGTTATTGTTTGATGGCGATGATTTCGTCGCAATGGACTATCGGGATAACGGTGGCTGTCACCTTGCTCTGCTCTGTATTCATGCAGGCGGCGGAGGGTGCCATTTTCGCGTTCGTGCCCTTGGTTAAACGCGCTATTACTGGCGAGGTCGCTGGAATTGTCGGTGCTTACGGCAACGCCGGCGCCATTGTCTATCTGATTTTGCTGACTTTCGTTTCCACCGGACAGTTTTTCTTGATCTTGGGCCTATCCTGCTTCCTGCTGTTGGGTTTGATTTACTATCTGGAAGAGCCCAAAAACTATATTACTGAAATTATGCCCGACGGCACCTTGCTGAAAATTGCCCTGGATTGAACATGGCAACACTTAACGTCTTGGTTGTCGACGAATTCGATAGCGAACTCTTACTGGAAGCCAGCTTGCGCCTGCACGGCTGCGAGGTGGTGACGCTAAAACTCAAAGAACTGGACGTGATGAAAATCGTACAGACCTTGAATCCCGACGTGGTGGTCTTGAATCTTTACGCGCCAAACGAGGCGGTGTTGCGGACCATTGTGGATATCAATCAAAACTGTTCGTTGCCTGTCGTCATCTTCGCCGAGGACCAGCAAACAGAGACAATTAATAAAGTTATCAAAGCCGGCGTCAGCGCCTATATCGTCGACGGTTTGGAACCGAAACGCATTAAATTCATCATCGACATTGCCATCGCTCGCTTCAAGGAACAGCAAGCCTTAAAAGACGAACTTAAAAAAACCAAGACCCAGTTGGAAGACCGTAAACTGATGGATCGCGCCAAAGCAATACTAATCAAATCGCAAGGCTATACAGAGGATCAGGCTTACCACGCCTTGCGCAAACTGGCCATGGACCGGAACATCGCCATTGGCGAAATGGCGAAGAATGTCATTTCGATGGCAGAATTGTTTAACAAATAACAGCTACTCCTAAAGCGAGGCTTTTGGCTTGATGCCCTAAACAACTTTTTTCAGTGCTTTGTTTTTTCGGTTCCAAACGCTGCTTTCTAAGCGGAACCGAATTAACACCATGCCGACATACCTTTTACCTCTGCAGTTAGCCTAAGCTAAACGTCAGCAACACCGCTTCACGCCATTCCATTTCCGTTGCGTTTCAGCGGCAAAAAATGCTTTTCGACTTAAAGGTGGAAGATGTTCGGCGTGATGCGCGCGCCAGTGACGCAGATAGCGTTCATAAGCGACATCACCGTTCAGCTGACTCCAAACTAAGCGCAAGGATGCTATGAATGTGCTCATCTGGATCTCGATTAAACTTGACGCGGCGGAACCAGCTTGACGCATTCGAACATTAAATCGTCGAACTCGTCTTCGCTGTGTTTGTTTGGGTTATATTGCAAGCCGCATTCACGGTCTTCGCGGATGTGTTTGATGTTGCCGTGTATCGACATTGCTACCCGCGATTCCGGCAAAATGATGGAAATCCGTAACTCGGCCTCCTCCACTGCTTGTCCTAAGGGTTCTTTCAAACGAATTTTTATACCGCTGTAACTCATATCGACGACTTGACCGTCGATGATTATTTCACCGCCCGGCGGTGGCGGTTCGATAATGATGTGCGCCACAAGTCCTTCCGGATTAAAACGTATTCTGGTACGGTTTTCGTTCTCCACTGCGATGCTCCCTATTGTGTTGCCCAGAGTATAGGCAGAAACGTCGACACGACAAAATTTATCTGCCGTCAATGTTCTGCCGATTTGCCACAGGCGTGCGCCAATATCGTTGCCGTTTTACTCGCTCTGCTGTCGGTTGCAGGCTTTCCGTTCCAATGCGCAAGGAAATCGCCCCCTGTTCGGCGGTATTCAGCCACGGTATACCAAGTTGTCGATAGCGTTCGGTAACCTGCCGGTGTGGAAAACCGAAACGGTTTTGATAGCCTGCTGGAATCAAGATAAGTTTGGGATTAACCCTTTCAAGTAGCGCGAGGCCTGAGGAGGTTTTACTGCCGTGGTGCGGGGCCAGCAAGACATCGCTGGCTAGATTGTCGCCGTATTCATGAACCAGCCAGGTTTCTGCAGCATGTTCGATGTCGCCGGTTAGCAAGAGATGTTGTCCTGCGGTAATTACTTGTATGACGCAGGAGTTATCGTTCTCACCCAAAAAGCCACGTTCCGGCGGCGACAGCACTTTAAAAGTTACCGCGTCCCATTGCCAGGAATGGCCACCCCGGCAATATGCTCCGTGTTCGCGTGCGGCCCATTCCGGTACGCTGCTGATCACTTTGTCTACCGGCAGCTCGGCAAGTATCGAATCCGCGCCGCCGCTATGATCGTTGTCGCCGTGACTAATTACCAGGCTGTCGACTCTTGCGATGCCTTGTTCACGTAAAAACGGCAATACCACCGAATCGCCCATATCGGAATAGTCTGAATATCGGGCGCCGGTATCGAATACCAGGCTATGTTCAGCGGTCTGTATCACCGCCGCTAAACCTTGTCCGACGTCAAGCAGCGTCAGCCATACTTCGCCAGGTTTCGGCTTTTCCACCGCCACAAATACCAGCGGTAAGAATAATAGCGGACTCAAATGCCTGCCTGGAAAGCCGCGCGGCGCCAACAGCAGCAGAACGCCCGCCACCGCAAAACCAAGCGCATACCAAGGCGGCTCCAGACAATAGATACTCGCTAAGGGCAATTCGGCCATTTGCGAGAGCACCCACCACAGCCCTTGCAGTAGATAGTCCAGGATGTGCAGCAGCAGCGCCGCGAACGTCGGCCAGATAAACAACAATGCCACCGCCAACAAAGCCGGCGGCACGATCAAAACCCCGAAAACCGGCACCGCCAACCAGTTAGCAATCGGCGATATCAAGGATACCTGCTGAAAAAACACGATCAATAAAGGCGACAAGCCAATTGCCGTAGCCCATTGCGCACTGCCGGCTTCGCGCCAATAAGAGGGCCTGGCCAGTCGGCCAGCAGAGACATAAATCAACAATGCCACCGCCACAAACGATAACCAAAAACCGACAGATAACACCGCCAATGGATCGCACAGCAGGACGGCGACCAAAGCCAGTAATAGGATTCGCATCGGCGCGGTATTGCGTTGCCAGGCAATTGCCGCTAACGCCACACTCAACATAATCACTGCGCGCAACGTTGGCACCGAGTAGCCTGCCAGGCCGGCGTAAAATACCGCGGCCAGCCAAGCGCAGAAAGCCGCCGCACGTTGGGGAGAAATTCTAAGCATCCCCGTCCACGCCCAAAGCCGCCTAGTCCAAAGGTAGATGAGGCCGGCGATCAAACTAATATGCGAACCGGAAATCACGATCAAATGCACCACGCCGGTGATTCTGAACACGCGCCATTGCTCCTGAGTGATCGCGTTTTGGCTGCCAATCGTCAGCGCTTTGATAATACCCAACTGGGCACTCGCCGGCAAAGCCGCATCCAATCGGTCAGCAATTGCTTGGCGACACTTGGCAAAATATTGCCCGATGCTTGGCGTGATTCGCGTGAGTTGGGGCAAAGGTTTGTCGCGCACATAACCCGTCGCTCCGATATGGTTGCTAAATAACCAGGCTTCGAAGTCAAAGCCGCCAGGATTGAGGCGTCCCAGCGGTTGTCGCAGTTTTACCTGGAACTCCCAACTTTGCCCGGCAGCCAAAGTCAGTTGTGGGTGGTACCAGCTTAGGCGAACTTTGTCCGGAAAGTCGTCTGACGGCGTCGTCACAATAAAATCGAAAATGGTCCGCTGCTCTTGTTCTTGCGGCAGGCCGGCGATGTAGCCCTGCACCTTGATTTGCTGATTTTGATAGGCGTCTGGCAATTGCTGGGATAATCGCCAACTACCGATCAAACACGCCCAGAGTAGTCCGCTAACCAGCGCGAAAAATCGCCAATTGCGCCGATATAGCAACACCAAGCAACTAACACCCAAACCGAGAAACTCAAACCGGTTCGGCAAACGAGTGAATTGTTGTACAGCTACGATACCAGCCAGAAACAGTAAACTTGTCGAGTTCATCGTGTCTTCAATCCGAATGTTGCCTTTACTCACTGCCGTCATTAGCTCTACCGCGCATACTAAGCGGCAATAGGCAGTCAAAGCAGTCTAGTCCAGTTTTCAAACTTATCTAAGGATCAAGATAGGCCTAAGGCTGGTTGTTGACGCATTATTCCTGCAGAATAGACGGTTGCCGTACGCGGCGAATTAGCCTTTTTGAACCAACAAAACCTAGCCACTCTATTGTCGTTAATAAGCCGACCATTTTCCGCATGACCGAAACCCATTACCCGTTGATTGTCCGCCCGCGCTTTATCCTCAATGCCCGCAAATGGTGGCGACTATGCCATGTTTATCTCGCATTGGTTTTCGGACTGGTTTTTGCGCTGATCGGCTTGACGGGTAGTTTGAGTATTTACCGGGAAGAATTGGATGGCTTGTTCAATCCGCACTTGGCCGTTGATGTCCCATCATCTCCGGCTTTATCTCCTGATAAGATCATCGCAGCGGTTCGCACGGCTCATCCGGATCGGCACGGCGCTTGGACCTTGGAAATGCCGCGGACACCAAACGGTATGATCATCGCTTGGTTTGAAAAGCCCAAGGAAAGCGTGGAGGCTTTTTACGCGCCATTGATGGTCTCGGTCAACCCTTACACCGGCCAAGTTGTCGACAGCCGACTATGGGGGCAGACTCTGACTACCTGGCTGTTGGATCTGCATACCCAACTGCAACTAGACGGTTTTGGCCGGAATGCGCTGGCGGTTTTGGGCGGCTTATTGATGTTGTCGGTATTCAGTGGTTGGTACCTATGGTGGCCGAGTTGGCGAAAACTGTCGCAGGCATTCAGAGTGCATCACAACGCTGGTTTGATGCGGCTAGTGTTTGATTTGCATCGTTTATTGGGAGTAGCCAGTTCAGCCTTTTTAATCTTGCTGGCCTTTACCGGTTTTCATCTGGCTTACCCCGCCCTACTGGAAAACCTCACCGCCGCGTCCGGCATGGGACATGGCGACGCCGGTCCCAATGTGCGCAGTACGGCGATACCCAATGATCGTCCGGTAAGTCTGTCCGAGGCAATATTAGTGGCGCGCGGGCCATTTCCCAGATCCGAAGTCCGGCGCATTACCACACCGGTTGGCGAGTTGGGTACGTATAAGATCAATTTGCGCCAAATGAACGAAATCAATCAACATCACCCGTTTACTACTGTTTGGGTGGACCGCTGGAGCGGGCAGATTCGCGACGTGCAAAACCCCAGTTCGTTCTCGGCTGGACAAACCTTCACCACCTGGCTTTGGCCAGTGCATACCGGGGAAGCCTTTGGCGGCTCCGGGCGCTTAGTCTGGTTTTTTGCGGGCTTAACTCCAGCCCTGCTTTATTTGAGCGGATTCATGCATTGGCTTTACCGGCATGGGTTTGTTGCCGATCGAGATATAGATCTGCAACGGACAACTAAAACGCTGATAGCTGGCTGCATCAGCGTAATAGAATGCGCAACCACGCTAATTTTTAAAGTCGTGATACCCGCTGTGGACGAAGTTTTGCGGAAGTTATACCGTCGAATCAGGCGAGTAAAACGACTAAAGTAGCGGCTTGCCGTCGGTTTACGACAAGCTTAACGAAACAGCACTTTTGCTAATTCCTGGGTTTTTAAATACTGGGATTGCAAGTCGGCGAACATCTCGGCCTGGCAGGCCGGGCTGATCGCCAGTTTGTCGAACGCCGTCACCGGCCAGGTTTCTTTTCTGTCGAATAGACTTCCAACCATTTGCGCCGCAGCGCCCACCACTGCCGCATGCCGCCAATAATTACCTGTGTAGGCCGGATTACGATGGTAACGAATAATAGCAACCAGGGCTTCGGGTATTCCCCAGGAAATAGTCAGGTGCGCGCCTACTTCGCAATAATCGGTATGAAGTACTTTACGTAAGGCCTGATTTAAATCCAATTCAGGATTGCCTAGTTTAAAGCGCAGGGCTTGGTGGGTTTCTTCGGGCGAGATGTCAGCCATACAAAGTAAGCCGATATTATGCAGTATGCCGCCGGTATGCACGGTTTGCGCCAATTGTTCACTACCGCGTTCCGATGGCAGTTCATCGGCCAGCGCGCGAGCCGCGTGCGCCACCAACATGGTACTGATCCAATAGCGTTTAATATCGAAACTTCGACAATCCCTCACATTAAACGGCTTCATCACGGCCAGACCGATGCCGACACCTCTGACAATATTCAATCCCAGCTTCAAACAGGTTCTCTCCAGCGATGTCACCGGTTCGCTGGAGTTGTTAAACCAGGCCGAATTCGCTAAGGCAATCAATCGGGAGGAAATCGTCGCGTGCCCCGCCAGAATAGTCGCTAAACGACCATAGTCGAGATTATCGTCGGATAAGGCTTTGACAACTTGATGAACATCGTGTGGCAACGAAGGTAAGCGTTTGATATCCGCAAAACGCTCCGGCAATTCAAGATCAGTCATAATCGTTTTTTCGGTCTCTCGTTAGGGGGCATATGTCGACTAAATAAACTCCAGCCGGAAATCTTTATCGAACATTGGCGGCACTTCGGCGGCGGTTAACGGTTGGCTAAATAAATAGCCTTGAACGACCTGACAGCCTAAACCGCTCATCACCATGGCTTGTTCTAGGGTCTCGACGCCTTCCGCCACCAACGAGAATTCCATCGCGTTGGCCAGGCCGATAATGGTTCCCAGGAGAATGGGGGTTTGGGGATTGAATAACACATCCTGGACAAAGGTTCGGTCGATTTTCAGGCAATCCACCGGTAAATGTTTCAGGGAAGCCAGCGATGAAAAACCCGTGCCAAAATCGTCTATCGCGATTTTCACACCTATCCCCTTCAGTTTTTTAAAAATATCCAAGTCCGCCGCCGTTTGCATGGCACTTTCCGTGACTTCGAGCTGTAAATACCGAGCCGGTAATTGGGTATGTTTAAGGATTTCCCGTAAGGTGAATGGAAATTGCGGATCACGGAAATGACTTGCGGACACATTGACAGCGGTGGTGAGTAGCGGCAGACCTTGTTTTTGCCAGGCGATTAGTTGCTCACAGGCCACTTGGATTGCCCAATCGCTAATTTTACCTATCAAACCCAGCGCCTCGGCCAACGGAATAAACTCACTTGGTCCCAATAAGCCCCGAGATGGGTGGCGCCAACGTACCAAGGCCTCGATACCGATCATACGCCCATCCAACATGCTTACCTGCGGCTGGTAATACAGTTCAAGCTGTTGGTATTCCAAGGCTTCCCGCAAGGTTTGCTCGTCTTGCATCCGCTTGACGGCTAAGCCTGTCATCTCGGGCCGGTAGTATGCATAGCGTTGTTTACCGGCGCTTTTTGCTGAGTACATGGCCGTGTCGGCGGCCTTCATCAAGTCGTGCTCGTTCTCGCCGTCTTTTGGGTAAATGGCAATACCGATACTGACGCGGGGCTTTAAATGATGCGTGTCGAGAATTAATGGTCGATTGATTTCCTGCAAACAACGTTCAGCTATTTCCATGGCTTGAAATTCGTCGGTGATACTGCTGACGATGATACAGAATTCGTCGCCGCCCAGTCTGGCAGCAAAATCCTCTTCGCGGACCACGCTTTGAATGCGTTGCGCTATGGCTTGCAGGAACTGATCGCCGATGTTGTGTCCAAAGCTGTCGTTGACATACTTAAATTCGTCCAAATCCAGGAATAAGAATGCAAATTCCAGTTTGCCGCGCGCCGAGGCTTTGATGGTTTGCTGAATACGCTTATGGTAATGAACGCGACTAGCCAAACCGGTCAACTCATCGAAATACGCCAATTGGTGGATTATCTGTTCCGATTGCTTCTGCTTGGAAATATCTTGAACCGTGCCGGTAACGAAGCTTAACTGTCCGCTACTAATCAATGCAGTATCCTGACGAACGCTAATGGCAGTCTCGAGGTCAGGCCGCAAGCGATATTCGACACACTCTACTTGTTCGCCCTGCGCGGCGGCTTCAATCAGTGTCTGTACTATTCTGCGGTCTGATGCCTCGATCAAACTCAGATAATTGCTTAGTTCACCCCGGAAGTAGTCAGCAGGCATCTGACACATTTCTGCCAGAAACGGTGAAATTTCGAATCTGTCTTGCCTTGGATCCCAAGTCCAATAGCCCAAACCCGCAATCCGTTGTGCGGCGGAAAGTTGTTGCTTACTATTGCGTAACTCCGCGGTGTCGTGGCTGGAACGCAGTAAAAAGCGGATATGATGAATCAGCACCACATGATTGAGCGGCTTGATAATGAAGTCGGTAGCGCCCACCTTGAATGCCCGATTGATCGATTCAATGTCTTCCAAGCCGGTTGACATAATGATGGGCACGTCGGTCATGGCGGGGTTGGCCGACAAGCGCCGACAGGTTTCAAACCCGTCAATGCCGGGCATAATCGCATCGACGATGACCAGATCGGGAATTGCGCTATCCAAGAGCAACAGTGCCGCCTCGCCACTCTCGGCTTCCACTACCGCGAATCCCGAGGTTCTTAACTGCTCACCGGTAATCAATCGAAAATTGGGATCGTCGTCAATCAGTAAAATTCGCTTGGCATCCGGCGATAGTTCAATTTCTCGTTTCTCGCTGTCGGCTTGCAGTGCAACGGGCGGTAAGTGGGGAGATTGAGCGATAACGCGCAACTCAGCAAACACCAACGGCAATTGCGTATTGAAAACCGCCAGTAGCGCCGGAATTGCCGCAAGATCGGCTTGCCGACCAGCGGTTTCGAGCATTAAGCAAGTTTTAGAGAGCGCTTTGGCGCCCAAATTTGCGCTGGACGACTTCAGTGCGTGGGCCATGCTAGCTAACAATTCCGGCTGCGAATCGGCCGCAGCCTGTCTAAGGTTTTCCGCTATTTCAGGCGCGGTTTGCAAATATAAAGCAATGGCTTTATCTAACAAACTGACGCCGTTGGCGTCGTAAATTTCTCTAAGCTGATCGAGATCGGCCTGGCAAATCACACCGGGCGCGGAATCGGCGGGCATAACCGCATCAGGATGCTCAAACGGCACCAGTTCCAAGGCTTTATCCGCTGAGTTTGGTAACCAATTCGCCAAAAGATGGCGGAGTTGTTCCTTGCTGAAAGGCTTGCTCAAATAGCCGTCCATGCCGACCAATTCGCATTGGTCGTGTATGCCTTTTTGCACATCGGCTGTTAAGGCGATGATTGGGATTCTGGCCGTGGCAGTCGCTTCCTCTTGCTCGCGGATTTTGGCGGTTGCCGAAAAACCGTCCATAACCGGCATATGGCAATCCATCAAAATCAAGTCGTAGCGACGCCGACCGGCCGCGTTTAGCGCTTCCAGGCCATCATTTACCACATCCGCAGTGCAGCCCATGCTTTCAAGAAAGCTTTTAACCACCTCTTGATTAACCAAGTTGTCCTCGGCAACCAATATCCGTCCTGCCAACCTGTTTTGCTCGGGTTTACTGATTGATGATGACGTTCGTTCTGCGGGTGCGAAGGTGGCAATCTCCAGCAAACAATTCAGCAGACGTTGTTGGAAAACCGGCTTGTTTAAATAAAAACTAATGCCGTATTCGTGGGTCAGGCCAGTTTTAATGCTGACATTCTCTGAACTGAGCATGATCAACGGTAGTTTGGGAATACGCTGGTCGCGTTGAATCGCCCTGGCCAGGGTCAAACCGTCCATGACCGGTAAATGCCAATCCAACAGCGCTACTTGAAACGGGTTGTTGAGAGTAGCTGCGTCGACCAATATCTTCAGCGCTCTCGGGCCGCTGTCGACAGTTGTGACATTCGCGCCCCATAGCGAAACTTGATCGAACAATATGTCGCGGTTGATCGCATTATCATCGACTACCAAAATATGCAGGCCTACCAACGCGCTGGTATCGGCACGTTCAATATTGGTCTGGATGCCTAAACCAAACTCCAAGTCAAAATAAAAACGAGCACCGCGTCCGATTTTGCTTTCCAGCGCTAGGCTGCCGCCCATTAATTCGACTAATTGTTTGGAAATGGTCAAGCCCAAACCGGTACCGCCATACCGGCGGGTAATACTGCCATCCGACTGTGTAAAGCTATCGAATATCTCCGCCTGACGATCATCAGCAACACCAATGCCGGTATCGATTACTTCGAATAATAATCTGACCTTATCGCGGGACGGACTATCCGTGAAACTCAGCTTCAACTGGACATCGCCTTCTTCAGTAAATTTGATCGCATTACTCAGCAGGTTAACCAGCACTTGCCTTAATCTTTCCGCATCGCCTTGCACGATGAAATGCAACTGATGCGGAATATTCAGAATCAGCTCCAGGCCTTTCCTGTGAGCTGGTTCCGCCATCATTTCCACAGTGTCTTCCAATAAGCGGCGCAGATCGAATTCCTGAACGATCAACTGCAATTTACCGGCTTCGATTTTGGAAAAATCCAGAATATTGTTGATGATGCTTAATAGCGAATTGGCGGAACGATAAGCGGTATCGGCAAAACGGGTTTGCCGGTCATCCAAACCGGATGACATCAACAACTCAGTCATACCCAATACGCCATTCATCGGCGTTCTAATTTCGTGACTCATGGTCGCCAAAAATTGCGACTTAGCTTTACTGGCTTGTTCGGCTTGTTCTTTAGCGGCTAGTGCTTCGGCGATGCTGTTAGAAAGCTCTTGATTTTTTTCTTCTAACTGCTGGGTACGCTCGACAACTTGTTGCTCCAGAGAATTGCGGTGCATGGCCAACTGATCGTCCCGAAACTGGATTTCGGCAAGCATGGCATTATAGACCTCCGCCAGATCGCCGAATTCGTCGTTGCTGGTCTTATTGATTCGATGCGAAAAACTCTTTTCATGCCCTACGGATTGCATTGCGTCCATAAGTTTGAGTAAGGGTGCCAAAAATATTTGCTGCAATTTGGTGGTCAAAATACCGATTAAGATCATGGTAAACACCACGATCAACCCCATAAGCAAATAGAAGGCTTTTAATATGGCGTAGAAACCACTTTGGTCATCCACCAAATGCAAGACACCGACCACATCGCCATCCAATTCGATCGAACGAACGAAATGCAGATTATTGTCTTCGTCGTACTTAAACACATTTTTTTCGCCGGTATTGCCGACAAGATTAACGGCATAAGGAAACAAGCGATCATACCAAGCAACTAAAACGTCTCCGATAAAATCAATTACACCTGCCGCTGCAGAATCGCTGTTTGCATCTTTTAGGAGTGCCGAGGCTTTTTCCGCATCCCAATGCCTCACGCCATGTTTTTGCGAATGATAGTCAGCAAATAACCTGCCTTGTTTATCATACAATTCGGCATTTAATATACTGTCTCGGGTTTTCATACTATTCAGCATGGTATTAGCGGACACGGTATCATCAAAAACCAAAGCCGCTGAAATATTTGACGCAATAATATTCGCAATTAATACCAGTTGCTGCTCGGTGTCTTTTTTCTTGGCATAATACTCATTGGCAATAATGGCCGCGCTCGCCAAAAATAAGGTCAACATGGCAATTAACGTCATGATAAACACTAGCTTTATCTTGATGGGCGCATTATTGAACCAGTTAAACATGCGATTATATCTCCTAATTATCGCCGACAATTTTCGCTAAACGCAGAAGATTGGAGCTAATCGATAGCCCGGAACTTTTAACCGCGAGAATGTTTATATGTAACTGTATTTTTCCATCGACATTTACCATAGCTACCATCCCTCCTGATCCAATAAAATCCGATTCTTCACCTATCGTCAAGACCGGGTACTGTTTCGTATCCAAAAAAACTTGCGACAATATATTATTCGGCAATTCGCTCAAAAATAAGATATGACATTGATTTAAATTACGTAACTTATCCGAATTAATAATTTTAATTACTCTGTTTCCGACAGCTTTTCCGCTAATCGAATCGAAAGACTGCATCAACACATTATCGCCGGCTAAACAAACCTGGAGGTTATTACCTGAATTGACGAAAGCCTGCTCAGGCCATTGCGTAAAACGCGCAAAATTAAGGGTCAAGGCCGCCAATACTGTGTATTCTTCCAGTGCCAATGGCGCTGCGAGAGAGCTCCGAGAACTCATTAATAATATCACCGACAGCGCAGAAGTTATTATTGCGTTTCTCATAGCCGCTGCAGTAATAATCCAATTAAATAATAAAGATCCAAAACCGTCTATATACTAACGGGATTAGAAGTTCCAACTAATTTTGCCGTACATACCCCTATCAATTAAAGTGGGTAATATTAAGTTTTCCTGTTGATATTCCAAATGGCTATTCGCTAATAAGTTTTGACCTACCAAGGATATTTCCAGATCAGGATCGGGACGCCATGCCAAGCGGGCATCCATAGTCACGTAATCCGGTATATAGCTGTTGCCGGCAACAGTGGCCGCAACATTGTTACCGACATAGCAAAACCAAATATCAAAGTCCAAGTCCGCGCGCAGATTAACCGCACTGCGTAAATTCATACGTTGCTGAGGGCTGATGCCCACCACTGCCCTCTCGGTTTGCGGCACTTCGGTTTTAAGCAGGCTGTAATTGGCGTCCCACCGCCACCAGTCCAACATTTGCCAGACCGTCGACACTTCGACACCATAGGTTTTGGCCTTTAAGTCATTCCCGAATGGCAACGGTTAGACCAAAACACCGCGTGTCGGGTCAAAATAGACCGTTCCCTGAGAGGCGTCGCGCAAGTTAGCGTAATCGTTGTAAAACGCCGTAACATCCACAGAAACCGATTTGATCATGGTGGTTCGATAGCCCACTTCGTAGGCAATCACATCTTCACTCCGCAGGCTTCTGTTCCCTTGCAAAGCCACTTCCACCGGGATAAAAAATGGCGACGACGGCGACACAACCGCCGTGGTCAAGCGCATATTCGCTTCGCTCCGCGAGGGTGTACGTACCGCTCTGGACACCCCAGCCCAAAGACGATGGTTCAGACCTGGCGCCCACATCAGTCTGGCGGTGGGCTGACCTTCAAAACCGGTGAAATCGTTATGTTCGAATTTGTTGCCCACGGTCAACCAAAGCGTTTGCTCTATCAATTCCATTTCATCCTGGACGAACGCACTGAATAATTGATTTTTTCGGTGAGTCGGCGAAATACTGAAGATATTGCTGGTCTCCAGGCGATCGGCGGTAAGCTGGTACCCAAGACCCCAAATTAGTTCATGATTATCAAATAAGCCTAGTCGATGCTGGAAATCCAAGTCGAAGGTATCCCTACCCTCCGCCATCCAGACCTCGTTACGCCGGTAGTAATCGTAAAACAATTGCAAGGAAAGATCGGACTGAGTGGAAAACGTATGCTGCCAACGGCCCAGGACATTGCCCCCATAAGCTTCTGCATGGTCTGGAGAGGTCGTGCTATATGGAGGGGATATACTGGGTTGCGAGAGTACTTGATTGAGATGGCTGTGATAAAGATCACCCTGAAATTTAAGTTCGTCGGCCAGGGTTACCTGAGAATCTATGCGAAACCCACCCTGTACTTTGTCCCAATTATCGCCAGCGCCATTGCCCCGCAAGTCAGTATTTTGGTCGCGTTTAAAGCCTTTGACATATACCCTACCAGTAGTGTCCTCGCTTATATCACCTCCATAGCGAAATGCGCCAAATCCTCGCTCCTCAGTACCGCCGCCGCCAGCGAGCAAGCCGCCCTTGGTCTTGGCGCTATGTTTCGTAATGATGTTGATCACGCCATTGACAGCGTTTGCGCCCCAAAGCGTCGCCCCCGGTCCTCTGATCACTTCGATACGCTCTACATCCTCCATCATGACATCCTGGTTTTCCCAATAGGTACCGGAAAACATGCGGCTGTAAGTATTGCGACCGTCGATCAACACCAGTAACTTGTTGGCGAAGCGGGCGTTAAAACCGCGGGCGCTAACCGCCCATTTGTTGGAATCGATACGGGCCACATCAAGACCTGGAGCCATGCGCAAAGCCTCAGGAATACTCGTAGCACCGGTACGTTTGATATCTTCGTTGGTGATTACGAACACTGCGGCTGCAGAATCATTAAGGGCTTGAGCTTTCTTGGAGACTGAAGTGATTTCGACATTTAGCAAATCTTCCACATTCAGTTCAGAGGCGTCTTGCGATGCGGCCTGCAAGGGACAGGCGTAACCAGTAAGTAAGATAAATCCGGCAATATATTTATTCATAAGGGCTTGAGCAGCGCTGTTATTAAGCTAATGGTGTTTTAACTATCTATCTCGGATAGTGATATTCCGTTATGTTTTTATGACCTTTAACTCGTCCTTTAATCTAAGGTGACGGGCATTGCCGTCAATTTGGGAGCCGTAAAGACCACGAAGTGATCCAATCCGCCAAACGGATCACCGGATGGGGGGAACGCCCTTATTTGCGGGCCGGTTTAACAAAAAACATAGCGTGCAGATAATCTATTTAGCTGTGCGCAAGTCTAGTTCAATTATCGAATTCGGACAGTCGTTGGGCAGCGTATGGCCTGCGTCTGCATCATGACGCAGTTAGGCTGAAGAACATTTCAGCCCTTGGCGGGAGTGAAAACTTCTAAGAAAATGTCTGATCAAGCCAGGAAATTAAGTTGTTGAACGCTACCGGCTGAGCCTTGTTCGGTTAAATAGATACCGCTGCTGGCAATTTCGCCCACTGCTTGATTCGCCGCATCTTTCAATTGAAAAGACGTTGTCAAATGACCGAGATAAATTGCACCGACATTTTTATCACCCAGTGCCAATAATTGCTGAGAACCATCTTCGTGACGTTCCCAGATTCGTAGTTGCTTGTAAATTGCATCGCCTGCATCGATAAAGTAATTTTGATCGTCGTCGTAGGCCGCTAAATCCGCAAAGCCGTTACCGCTTTTCGGGCCGAATAGTTCCGAACCGTCGTTGATTAAACCATCCTGATTCTTGTCCAACGCCAACATACCGCTACCGGCTTTCAAACCGGCAATTTGGTCCAAACTACCATCCGCATCGATATCGAATTGAAATCGCCTACTGCTCAGTTCTGCAGCTGTGCCGTTGAAATTGATCACCAATGGATCGGTTTTAACCGCATCGCCAGCGCGGATACTCAGATTGGATTCGCTGTAAAAGCTGCGGCTCATGGACAAGGACACCGAGAAACTCAGCGTTTGCCCATCCTTGGTGGTAATACTACCTTCTGCACTAAAACGGGTCGTTTCGCTTTCGAAATAAGATTCTGATTGTTGATATACCAGCCCATACCCTTCGCGCTCCGGGACGGAGATTGTCGGTGCTTGCTGCGGCACCTGAATAGTCACTGAATCGGCTTGCGCCATTAGTTGATCAGGTGCGAATAATTCAAAATCCCGGCCGGTAATCTCCTTGAACATGCGTCGAATGATTTGCAGCAAAAGATGATCTTTTGAATTGAGCGGCTTATCGGTATCCAAAGTTTGTGGTGAGGCTGCTGATGTCTTGGCTACTTGGCTCAGATCAAGCGTATCTTGAAGAGCCTCGCGTGCTGTTTTGCCGGAAAAGGCAGTATTTTTCGATTTATCTTCAGGCTGGTCGATCCAGATCCGCAACGATTCGCTGCGTTTGCTAATCTGTTGTGCTTGGCTTTGGCTTTGCAGGTGGACGGCGGAATTCTGAATGATCATGGCAACCCCCATAGCTCGATTGATTTGAGCTCCATAGCGGCTGCCAACCTGAAACATTAAATATTTAGTTTATCTTCTATTTTTTGTTTGTAGTTTAGGAAATGCGCGGCCTGTAACTGCTCGTTACGGTCGGTTCCCAACAAACGACAAGGCACATCTATTTCAGTGATATGAAACGGATAATCGTCGTGACTTTTACGATAGCCAAGTATGTGGGCGCGGATCGGCTTGAAACTGTCGGGATTGGCAACGGAAAATTTTTCTTCGTTGCAATAGATCGCCATAGCACCAATTTCATCCGTAGCTATCCGGACTCTTAAATCCATGACACTGCCACCTAGCTTGACCGGCACGGACTGACAAGACAACACTCCCGCAGAATTTCGCTGAATTTCATAAAACTTGACGCTTAAGCCATCCGGTAATTGGCCGCGGGCCAGCAAGGTTCCCAAAAACACAGAATAGTGAGTAATGACGTGTTCCGGATTGGCGTTGCTATGCTGATGGACGAACAGTGCGCCTTTTTCATCTAACACATACACGCCGACATGTTTACTGGTGGCGTGATAAAAAACCTGAATCACATCTGCCAAATTCTGCGCATATAAAGACGGAATATAGGTTTGATCAAGCACATAGGCATCAAAAAATACCGCAGAAAACTGAGGATTGGGTTTGGCTAATTCCTGCAACAGTTGATTGTTGGTATCCAGCCGATAGTAAGCCAGGCTGCCGTTATTCAGTTGGAACAGCCCGTAACCGGTCTCCGCGGCCACAATATAGCGCTGCAAGCCTAACCGACCGGAGGCAAAAAACTTTAGCATATTGCCAAACAAGGCTTCGATGCGCATAACTATGCTTCTGCCCCGCACCGGGTTGTAACACAATACCTGGAGGTTTTCGGCGGATAACGGCACGGCACTGTTGTTGAAAACATCGACAAGGCAGTTGAAAACCCCCTCGAGGCCCAAATAGCGTTGCAAATTGGCCTCGCCCCAACTGGACACAGATAGACGCTGGATGCTCTGAACGAAACACTGGCGGCTGTCTCCATAACTCAATGGATCCGAACGTTCACTCATCACTAATTGCTGATTATTAGCATCGATAGCCAAGCTTTCGCCGAGATTAATCAGTAACAACGACGACAAAACTTGATTCGGCTCGCCGTATACCTCCAGATCGTTCTCTCTGCCAGGAAGATAGCGAGTTAGGAAGGCATGCAATTCATTAAACAGTTGATAAAAGTCATTACCGGCGATTTTAAGACTCTGGGTAACCAGTTGCAGATTGAGCGACTTTTTATATAAACCGTTTACCACCGCCCAGCATAAAACGTCGAGTAAGCTGTCCCCCGTTTTAATGGCGTTTTCGGGCAGGGCTTTTTGCGAAGTACTTCTATCAATATACAGACACCAGCGTGATGGCGTATTGTCGGCGAGTACTTCTACCACAACCAATAGTTCGGGTTTGGCGTGCACCGTAGTTCGGGTGGTGAGTACTTCAATTTTGTCCGGTCGTAAATCCAGAGTCGCCCGCAATTTACGACCAATCAACTTCAAATCTCTGTTTTCACGCTGCGCTTGATCCAAGGGCAAACCGGAGAACTTCAGAATCATCCGCAGACATTGTTGCAGTTGATCGCGAATCACCACATGCTCGATGCTGGCCTTTTTGATATCCCAAAACTTTTGGCTGGCCAAGTTAGCCAAAAAATCTTCTGGCCATTCCCATTGGTTTGCGACGCTGAGCAGATAGTCTTCGCGCTGCAAACGTATCCTGTTCTCCGTAAGATTCTCCGAGGCGGCCATGATTTTCATGTAAAAACATTCCCGAATCAGGTTTAAACGCCGTTTGGACTGTGCTTGACGTAGATAGGCATCTACTTTGCTGTACATTAACAAGTAAGGATCCAGACGATCGACACTGAAGTCGCCTTGATAAACCGCCTGTTTTAAAGACAGGCATAGCCATTGCGGATTGGGAAATTCGCTGGCATAACTTTCCATCAGCAACAGCTTCAACAAAGACTTATGCGGAGAGGTCAGGGATTTGTAGATGTGCCAAAGCGTCGCGCTGACGAATTCAGCCAACGGCATATCGTGCAAGCCGCCAAAATCCACAACGTCGGTTTCGGAGATAAATCGGTTCTCCAACAAATGCGCAACATATTGCTTATAGTATTTTTCCTGTTGTGGTGGCACCAGCCACCAGACAGGTACTCGCCCAGCGACGTAAATCGATGTACGATAAAACTCTTCCAGTAGCAAATAATGTTGGGTTTCGCCGCTACTCTCTTTCGAGATCGGCGTATTTTCACCGCGCGAAAACTGCGTGGGATCGACCAGGAAAAAATGCGTCTCGATTTTTAACGATGCCGCCCATTTTTCCACTTCCCGGGCTTTTTGGCGCAATTCATTCAATTCATCCGGTGCCAAATTAGATGAATGACAAAGCCAAATATCGATATCGCTGCTTTTTGAAAACGCCATGCTACCGACACTACCCATTAAAAAAATAGCTTGGATTGGATAGTGTCTCAAGGCTTTGCGCTTGTAAACAAACCCCTTGGAAAACTGCTTGGCGACATCGGTAGTCTGTTTGTTGGGGGCGTAATCGGGAATGCCGGCCGGGCTTTCCAGCGAGACGAAACCGGGTAACAAGGGATGGTTTTGATGAAACAGTAAAGGCAGCAGCTTCAAAAAATCCTGTTGGCGCGGCTGTAGGAAAGTTTGTACATGTTGCAAACGCAGTTGGTTGAAGTGCTTAAAACGTTGGGCAACCGCATACAGATCTTTTTTGCTAATCTCTTCGCCCGGCGCGCCTAAATGGATGGGAAGGAATCGATTCGTCAAAGTCGCCGCGCCAAGATCAAGTGTGAGGCCAGTATAGAAGAATCAACCAGGCTTGTGAAAGTTAAGCTGGACGAAGCGCCCATTATCGTCGTCGAAGCTGGTAAAACGGGTCAAACAGGCATGCGGCAAGTCAATATGAAAACTTTGGGTAACCGGCAGATTGAAGGCTTCCGCGAATAGCGCTCTGATAACGCCGGCATGGGTAATAACCAATATTCTCCGCCCTGCATGCGCTGCCAATAAGTTATCCCAGCCCTGCCTTACCCTGGCGGCGAATTGCTGATAGCTTTCGGCACCGGGCGGGGTAAATGTGACTGGATCTTTGTAAAACGCCGCTAGTCCATCAGGCCACCGACTGGAAATTTGCTCGGCTGATTGGCCTTCCCATGCGCCGAAATCGATCTCGCTCCAGGCCGGCTCAATCATTAAATCCAATTGCTGTTGTTCGCACCAGGCAGCGGCAAAGGATCGACAGCGCCTTAGCGGGGAGCTGACGACTACATCCCATTGGCTTTCCCCACATTGGGTATACATTTGCCGCCAACCACGCTCCGTGAGCGGATCGTCGGTAATGCCGCGGTAATACGAGCCGCCGCGGGCTTCGCCGTGACGCAGAAAATCTATTACGGTTGCTTGGTTCATCTTGATTGAGTCGCTATCAGGTGTTCAAGGTATCCATCAAATCGATCATGAATTCCATTTCATCGTCCTCGATCTGTTGCCACGCGCTAAAACCTAAAGCGTTCAGGACTCCGCCACCTTTTTCATCCTTATCCATATCCACAAGTATTTTTTGGAAATCTTCGCGGCGGATCTGCAATCTGGGACCTATCATCAGGGAATGGTAAATGACGCTAATTTGGCTACGTACCAATACCCGCAATTGTTTTTTTATGACACTGGACAGGTTGTCGTATGCCTCGGCCAGAATAATGCCCACATCGGCTTCGCCCTTGAGCAGATGCTTAGCGACCAAGACATGGTTTTCCGACAGCAGCGGGATAATATTGCCGGCGTGTAAATCAGCGGGTTCTAACATGATCATGCCCATCAAGCGCACGTCCGGATCGTCCGTAAATGCGACGCGGGTATCGGGTTGTAAGTCGGCGACGTCGTCTATCTGGCTGCCGGCGTTGACCACAATAATGGCTTCGTCGGATTCGCCCTTGGCGCGTACCAGGGGCAAAAAACCTTTCTCTCTAACCAGGATGGCGGCATCGAAAGGGTTTGCATAAATCAAATCGATCTTATCAGCCGCTATGGCCTGGTGTAGATCGTGATAATGGTTGTACATTTCCAGGTGGATAGCCTCGGCACTTTGCTTTTGCAACCAAGTGTTGAAGATATACCAACCCGACAGGCGGTCTGGGGCAAAATCTGGGCTAACTGTAAACATGAAAGACATGATATTCCCCAATCAAAAAAGTGTCGGATACAGCGCGATGCATTCATCGATTTTACTGCGCGAGGGTTTGCGACGCACCGAGGTGTAACCAACCACCTTGCCACCGCGCACATTGGGTATTACCGTTGCTTTTACCCAATAATAACCGCCATCCTTACGCAAGTTTTTGACGAATCCTTGCCATTTTTCCCCGCGTAGCACTGTATCCCATAAGTCTTTAAACGCTGCGGCAGGCATGTCCGGATGCCTGAGAATACAATGCGGTGCGCCGAGTAACTCGGCTTCTGCGTAGCCCGACATTTCCACAAAGGCTCTATTGACGTGATTGATAATGCCATCCGGTGTTGTCGTGGACACAATCAATTTGCCGTCGGGATAGGGCGTTTCAAGTTCGGTATATAGGACTTTTCTGGATTTACCATCGGAATAAGTAATCGTCACTTCCTGGTACTCGCCAACGATGTCTTCGGGTTTCATATCAACGATCATGATTTGCTCCGGGTTGCCGGTTAGGGTTTACAGCATTTCGGAAATACTCTCCGCCGCACGTTTCACGTCAAGAAAAATCAGCCCCAATTTGGCATTCGGCTTAGCAAGTACCGTGAGTACCGCTTCATTTCCAGCGTAGGTCATTAGTACATAACCCCTAGCTCCTTTGATAAGCACTTGCTCCAAATTCCCGCGATTCAATTCCTGGGCGGTTCTATCGCCTAAGGACAACATAGCGGCACTCATAGCCCCGACCCGGTCTTCGTCCATACCGGCAGGCAACACGGATGCCATCATTAAACCGTCGGTGGAAATCACGCCCGATGCTTCTATATCCGCCGAAGTGCCATTCAACTCGGTTAAAACCGACGTCAGCATGTCTGCTTTCATAATGTAATTCCTCTTGAATAATGGATGATGGTGCAATGCACTTAATGTGAACCGTTAGCGGCTTTTGTTAAATATCGCGTGATCAAAGCCCACGCTAAGGTCACAAACTCTGCCTGGTTAAAATGCGGTACGCCGATTATCGCCAACACGAAACGGTGCTTCCCGATGTACATTGGCCAAAAGCCGATTTGACTATTGCCGAACGGGTCGACGATGGCCCAAGCATGGCTGGATATACCCATGTTATTGATCAGAAGTCCTGAGCGGCGCTTATGTACGGTCGCCAGTTCTGCGCTAAGCGCAGACAACTCTTCGGCCACTTCGTGGTCGAAACCGCTACATGCCAGATAGAAGCCTTGATCGTCGGCCAGCAGCACTTTGCCGCATTCGGAAATCTTTCCCAACAGATCAGGCAAAACCTCCTCCAGCGCAGACTGAGGGGCTTGTAAAGGCGCATCCACACCTTGCACCCACTGCAGCTTTTGGCAATGCAACAATAATTGCATTGCTTTATCCTCATCGTCGATTTCCATCAAGGTCTGTAACTGACCGATAGTCAGCGGGGGCGTTTGTTCTTGTTGCAGCAAGCGGAGTAAAAACCGCCGAGGTTTATCGATTTCGGATGACGATATGGCGTAATAGGCTCCCGCAGGCGTCGGATATAGATACAGTCCGTCAATCAAATTAAATCTTTCCATCGTGCTTAACCCGCTAAGCCAGGGTCCAGAGAAAACAGGAGGGCCTGCACTAAAAGTGATATATCGTTTTTTTCCCGGGCATCCACCGCAAACACTGGTGGCTTAAGGCCGACCCCCTGCAATTGCGAGTGGTAGTCGTCTATTGTCGGCTTACTACTCAAATCCATTTGCGTCACCCCAATCGCGACGCTGGTATCGTTAATAAACTTACCGAACGCGTCCAAAAAAAAACGCATATCCTGAAAGGGGGCCGCGCGCGTGTTATCTAGTAATAAAATTAAGCCGATGCCGCCATTGGTTAAAATATCCCACATGAAATCAAACCGCTCCTGCCCGGGCGTGCCGTATAAGTGAATCTTTTCCCCGTCCGCCAAGTTCATCACCCCATAGTCCATTGCCACCGTCGTGGATGCCTTACGGTTTTTAGTCATATCGCTGGCTGCAGCATCGGTTTTTACCGGAGGGACATCGCTAATCGCATTGATTGCAGTTGTTTTGCCGGCACCCACGGGGCCCGTGAAAATTATTTTGTATTGACTCATCGAGAGATTCCTTATCGTTTGCTACGCGCCGCGCAATTTCTTCAGAATTTTGCTTAATAGCCCTTCATTTTTGGGCTTCTTGGGCTGTTCCACTGCAATTACGCTATCAACTTGGCGTTCGCTTTGCTTCAATAAACCGATAGTCTGGCAGGCGCTAATAAACACAAACACGTACTGCGGTTTAACACCCAATAGATTCGCCACTTCCAGAGGCGATCTCGGCGCCTGAACCAACAATGCGGCAATGCGCAATGCATCCGGCGTGATGACCAGTCGGGTAAAATTCGGCCATCGTTCTAGGTAGACCGGTCGATGCATATCCAAACCTATCGGAAAGCGTCCCTTTGATGTCCAGATTGCCAATTTCCATGCAAATCCACCCATGTCTTGATACTTTTCTTCGGCTCTTTGCACCGCGGCTGTGGTATCGACTGCGGTCAGAATCATTTTGCCGACGGATCCCTTACCCAACGGCATACCGGCCATTGCGCGGGTTTGTTTATCGTCGGCATCTATCCAGATTTCCTGATTTTCCGGGAAAATTGTCAATGGCTTCCAAATCGAACAAAGTTGCAAAACGCGTGACTGCAAATTGGCCGTTTTATAGGCCGACATTACGTAGCCCAAAAAGTAATGTCTAGGGTCATAACAGGCGGTTAACAATTGCGCCTCATCGTCGAAATCGATATTACTCAAAGTTCCCAGAAAGGCGCTGAAGCCACCTTCGTTCAACTGCATCGCCGATTGATGTTTAGTGGCTTTCAGATGCTCTGACGATTCGGTTGATCTTGGCGCCTTGGATTTATTGACGTACACATCGATAGTCACTTTCTTGGGTGTTTCAACTGCGGGCTGTTGCGGCAAATCAGCGACTTTAGGTGGACTCTGACTGATTTTCGCCTTTTCGACAGTTGCTTTACGAACACTGGCAACCGCTTTGATTTTGTCGAACACGGCCAGCATTTGTTCGACGTTAATCGGCTTTTTGATGAAATAGGTATTGTCTAATCGCAGATGCTGTAAGGAGAGCAATATTATTGGTCGGCCTGGGGTTGCGGTTTGCCTCGCATCCAGGATGTCCTTGGCTTTTGGATGATCCGCATCAATCATATCTATATCGGCCTCGGCGGTATCTACTACTATAGCAGCCCCGCTACATGGCCCCTTCAAATACATTTCCATCGTTTTGCACGTGCGACTATCCATGCCATGGAGAGCAATTCGAAACGGGGTTTTAGTCGACGCCATCGTGATGCCCTTCGAAAAATAGTGCTAAGTGCAGCCATTCATCTGTTAACAGAATGCCAGAGTCCCTGAATGTTTGCTGGTGAGCTTGAAAGCGCTCGCGGTATTGGGTGGTTTTGTAAAGTTCTAACAAGGCATGTTGTAAATCCAGACGTTCCGGATGGTGGCTGATGCCGGTTTCCAATATATCCATGGCTTGCTCAAGCTGGCTATATTCAATAAAGTCATTGGCCAGAGCCAGAAAGTCATGCTCGGTTTCGGCTTGTTCGTTGCCAATCACCAATTCCCGGCAACCAATTAGGCCAGTGCTGAATACGGAATACGTATTGCCGAGCAGTTCGTGACCAGCGGCTTGGTTCAATAGCTGCAATTGCCGGCTATTCAGTCGTTTGCGACTAGCTGCAATCATCCGGCGACTTATCGCTTGTCCCCTGCCGTGTAAAATGATCACTAAGTCCAGCAAGGCCGCATACAGTTGAGCGGGCAACTGTCTTTCGTAACAAAAATAAATCCGTCTAAGATGGGCCAGCAAATCCTTAGAATTTCTGCGAACTTTGAAGACCAGTGCATCCAATACCTGATCTTCGTTCTGATAAGAATAATGGAATACGTCTAATTGGCGATCTTGCCACAGACAGATGTCAGGCTGAAGCTGATCGACGTGCTGTTCAGCAATCAAGTTAGTAAAAAACTTGGGCATTGCAACCCTCCGAATCAAACGATTCTGGAAGGTTAGCAGCCAAAGAGCTAATTTACTGAGATTTGTAGGGTATTTTGTCTTGCGTCACAAATTGCCTTGCGAACTGCATCCGGAGCAGTGCCACCAATATGATTGCGAGCCGCTACAGAGCCTTCCAACTTTAGAATATCGAATACATCCGCTGTAATCGTTTCAGCAAAGCCTTGCAACTCGGCCAAGCTTAATTCAGACAAGTCCCTATCAGTTTGCAACCCCAGACGCACAGCCATTCCTACCACTTCGTGAGCATCGCGGAAGGGCATACCTTTACGAACCAAATAATCAGCCAGGTCTGTGGCCGTGGCGAATCCTTTTTTTGCGGCGTTATACATATTCTCGCGCTTGGCTTGAATACGCGGCATCATATCGGCAAAGGCCCGCAGGCAGTTGATAAGTGTATCGGCTGTATCGAACAAAGGTTCCTTGTCTTCCTGATTATCCTTGTTATACGCCAAAGGCTGGCTTTTCATCAGCATCAACAATGACACCAAATGCCCGGTGACCCGCCCGGATTTGCCGCGCACCAACTCAGGTACGTCGGGGTTTTTCTTTTGCGGCATGATAGACGAGCCCGTGCAAAACGCATCGGGGATATCGATAAAATTGAATTGCGCGCTTGCCCACAACACCAGTTCCTCCGAGAACCTGGACAAATGCATCATAATTAAACTGCCGGCTGCGGCAAATTCGATAGCAAAGTCTCGGTCACTCACCGAATCCAAGGAATTATTCGACGGTCTGGAGAAGCCAAGCAATTCGGCAGTCATAAAGCGGTCGATCGGGTAACTGGTCCCTGCCAGCGCTGCAGCGCCCAAAGGCATCACATTTAAACGCTTGGAACAGTCTTGGAGACGCTCCTTGTCGCGGCTGAGCATTTCAAACCAGGCCATCAAATGATGACCAAAAGTCACCGGTTGAGCCACTTGTAGATGGGTAAATCCCGGCATGATGGTATCGGCCTCGCGCTCGGCCAGATCCAGCAAAGCGATTTGCAGACGTTGCAACTGCTTTAAAATTACGCCGATTTCGCTACGGAGATATAGGCGAATATCAGTCGCCACCTGATCGTTACGCGAACGGCCGGTATGCAGTTTTTTGCCGGCGATGCCTATTAAATCCGTCAATCTAGCTTCGATGTTCATGTGTACATCTTCTTGCTTGATCGACCAGATAAACTCACCCCGCTCAATTTCAACTTGGATTTGCGCTAAACCCCGACGTATATCGGCTAAATCTTGCTCGGTCAAAATGCCGATTTTGCAGAGCATCGCCGCATGAGCCAAAGATCCCTGGATATCTTGCTGGGCCATACGTTGATCGAAATTCACGGAAGCTGTAAATTCTTCAACAAAAGCATCGGTCGCTTCCGCGAAGCGCGCGCTGGATAATTTCTCGGTGTTAACGGTGGTCATAAGCAGTCAAACGGTAAATACAAAAGAAGTTGGAATTATACCGATGCTGCGGCTCTACACATCGGGAATTGCACACTAACCCGCAAACCTAAGAGTTGCACGAACCGCACCAGCTTTAAGGCCGCAATGCTGTAAGCCGATGAGAGTCAATTTTTTCTAGGGGGCGAAACGACCAAATGACTACCAAACATCTCCCTACAAACACTCTGCTTGCGCAAATACTTCGGCCACAGTTGAGCGGTTTGAGAAAGTGGACATGCTTTTCACCAAAACCTAGCCTTAATCGATCAAATCTTTACCAGATAGCGCACTTAAGCCTATGATTTTTGTTGAGACGCTTGCGGGACTAAAGCTAATTTAGGATTCTGTATTTCCAGCTAAAAAAACGTCTAGTTGCGGTGGATCATGGTGCAATCAGAAAAAGCGCCGATTTAATTCGTCACAATCCGAGGGCGCTAAGTCACTCGCAAGGCAGCATTTTAATTCTGAATTGTCATAGCTGATTTTTTCTGGGGGGATTACCGATCAAGAAAAAATCGAAGATCAGTACGAGGAATTTTGGGAAGAAATGCATGAAATCGCGACGAATATTCTGCTGTCGCCCTAATTATAGCGAGCGTCGTTATCTCCAGCCGAGTCCACCAAGAAGGTCTTCTCAAAGCTATGTCTACTGACAAAAAGTCGAGAAAATAGCTGTATCACCAATCGAGCAACCGGCGGCTACTTCCGCCGTCTCACGAAACTAAACAGGTCTAATCCCTTTCTGATAACGCATTCCCGAAATAAACACGCAAACTAATTGAACATGGTTTAATTTCTAGTTATAGTGCCTCCCGGCAAATCGCAATCTGTCTGCTAATATGCGCTTACGGGAGGAATACTATGTTGAAAGTTGTTTTACGCTGGCTATTGACGCTAGTCTATCGGGTGAAGGTCCACGGGCTGGAGAATTACGCTAAAGCCGGCAACCGCGTGTTGATCGTCGCCAATCACACCTCATTTCTTGATCCCTTGTTGCTCGGAGTATTCCTACCCGACGACATCACCTTTGCGATCAATACCCAAATATCCGAACGCTGGTGGCTAAAACCTTTCTTACGTTTGTCCAAAGTATTTCCGATGGACCCAACGCATCCCTTGTCTTTAAAGGCGTTAATTCATCATTTGTTGAGTGACACCAAAACCGTCATTTTTCCGGAGGGCAGGATCACCGTGACCGGCTCGTTGATGAAAATCTACGACGGCACTGGCATGGTTGCGGATAAATCCGGCGCCACCCTGTTGCCGATTCGCATCGAAGGTGCTGAATACAGCCGCTTTTCAAAGCTAGGCGGCGTCCGTCAACACTGGTTTCCGCGCATCGCCATCCATATTCAGCCGCCAACGATGATAGAAACCCACGGCGACATTACCGGCAAAGCGCGGCGCAAGCATAGCGGGCACATCCTGGCTGACATTATGACGGAAATGATGTTCGCCACCAGTCATTACCAACAAACCATCTTTTCAGCCTTGCTGGAGGCCCGCGCGCTGCATGGTGGTCGTTACACCGTTGCTGAAGATCTTGAGCGCAAACCACTGAGTTACGACGCCCTGATCACTCGCAGTATCATCGTCGGTAAATTGATTAAAGCCATCACGCAAGCAGGCGAAAATGTGGGCGTCTTGCTGCCCAATAGCTGCAAGACGCTGAATGTGGTACTGGGCCTACAGCTCTATCAGCGGGTACCGGCCATGCTGAATTATTCGATTGGCGCTGTCGGGATGGCTGCTGCTTGCCGCACGGGGCAAATCAACATCGTTCTGACATCGCGCAGATTCATAGAGTTGGCTCACCTGGGAGAGGAGGCGGCGATTTTGGAGCAACACGTTAAGCTGATTTATTTGGAAGACCTAGCATCCTCATTGACAAGTTTCGACAAATTGACAGGGTTGCTTCAGGCGAAAACTGCCGGATTTTGGTACAAAAGCCACGATTACGATGCTGACGATGCGGCGGTGGTATTGTTCACGTCCGGTTCGGAAGGCTTGCCGAAAGGCGTGGTGTTGTCACATGCCAACATCCTGGCCAATCACAAACAAATCAGAGCGCGCATCGATTTCGGACCGGGGGATGTGGTACTAAATTTTCTACCGATGTTCCATTCCTTTGGCTTCACCGTGGGCACCATGATGCCAATATTGAACGGCATGACCAGCTTTTTCTACCCGTCGCCACTGCATTATGCAGTCATCCCAGAAATGGCTTACGAGGTGGGTGCGACGATTATGTTCGGCACCAATACGTTTCTCGCGGCTTATGCCAAAAAAGCCCATCCCTACGATTTTTTCTCCTTACGATACGTGGTGGCCGGTGCGGAAAAATTACAGGAAACCACCCGCACTACTTGGCTGGATAAATTCGGCATTCGAATTTTAGAAGGCTATGGCGCGACGGAGACTTCACCGGTAACGTCGGTTAACACCCCAATGGATTACAAAGCCGGCAGCGTAGGCCGATTCATGCCAGATATGCTGCACAAGCTGGAGCCAGTACCTGGGATCGAAAATGCCGGTAAATTACATGTCGCCGGTCCGAACATCATGAAAGGTTATCTATTGCCGGATAATCCCGGCGTATTGGTGCCGCCCTGCTCCGCCGCCTATGGGGAAGGCTGGTACGATACCGGCGACATCGTCCACGTCGACGAAGAGGGCTTTATTCACATTCAAGGCCGTAGCAAGCGCTTCGCGAAAATTGGCGGGGAAATGGTATCGCTAACCGCCGTAGAGCAATTAGCCATACACGCCTGGCCGGAAGCGCAGCACGTCGTCGTCAGCTTGCCCGACCCTAAAAAAGGCGAACAACTGGTACTGTTGACTACCCGCCGTGACGCCAACGCCAAACTATTGGCAGAAGCCTCAACAGGCGTTGCAACCATCAATCTGCCCAAAAAAGTGTTTGTGTTGGATAAATTACCGGTACTAGCAACCGGGAAAACCGATTATCCGGGTGCGACCACCATGGCTGCGCAATTATTGGTGGGTGGCAACATCGAGCCGGATTGACTCATACCCACCTGTTTCGAGCAAATTAACTACCCATTAACGCCATGAGCAAACACATTTACCCACTGCTGATCGCGCAGTTCCTTTCCGCATTTGCCGACAACGCCATTTTATTTACGGTCATCGCCATGGTGATGCAGGATACCCATCCTGTCAGTTGGTATGTACCGGCGTTGCAAAGTGTGTTTCTGGTGGCATTTGTAGTGTTAGCACCCTGGGTAGGCGGATTTGCGGACAGCCACGCCAAATCACGGGTGTTGATTGTCGCCAATCTGATCAAGGCCTGCGGTTCCGCCTTGTTGTTATTTAAGGTCGAACCCTTACTAGCGTACTGCGTAGTCGGTATCGGCGCAGCCCTATACAGCCCGGCTAAATACGGAATTTTGCCTGAGCTAGCCGGCCAAAACGGCTTGGTCAAAGCCAACAGCTGGATAGAAGGGTCAACAATTCTGGCGATATTGACCGGCATGGTCGTTGGCGCCAAATTGGCTGATTACTCAACGACTTGGGCCTTGCTGGCCACAATTGTCTTGTTTTTGATATCAGCAGCAACCACTCTATTTTTGCCGCTTGGCTTACGAAAAACGCCACCGTCCGGCTCGAAAATCGGCTTGTTTTACACGGAGGTTAAAACATTTTTAGCGATGCCCCGCTCTCGATTCGCCGTGTTGGGTGCGTCCTTATTTTGGGCTGCGGCTGCCAGCGTTCGGGTTATTATCATCGCCTGGGCACCTTTGGTGTTAATGACCCATAACGCCAGCGACATCGCCAATCTGACGCTATTCATGGCTATCGGTATCATCGCCGGTTCGGCACTGGTCCCGCGTTTGATTCCGCTGGAACATTTGCGGCGAGCACGATTCCCGGCATATTTCATGGGCATATTCATCATCGTCCTAAGTTTTACCGAGGCAGTCTGGCCGGCGCGTTTTGTGTTGTTTTTGATGGGTATGGCTGGCGGCATGTTTATCGTACCGATCAACGCCGCACTTCAGGATATTGGCCAACACAGTATTGGCAGTGGTGGTGCGGTGGCGATGCAGAATTTCTTCCAAAATGCCGCAATGTTAATGTCAGTCGGTGGTTATACCTTGGCTGCTGCAGAACACGTCACGCCGATTACCGCACTTATAGGTTTAGGCTTGTTACTACTAGCGGCTACATTTCTGGTAGTTTGGCATTTACCTGAAGTTGCGCAGAGGCCTTCCAACCTTGAATAAAAGTCTGCACTAACAAATCTACGCTTTGCGCGGACGCTTCAATATCGCTGACCTGCGGTTTCGCGGTTAGCGATAAAATACATATGCCATGCACCGCACTCCATAACGTCCTGGCAGCAAGTCGGCTTTGTTCTTGCGAGTTGCCGGGGGTGAGCTCTACAAACAACAGCTCGACAATTGCGAACATTTGCTCGACTTTTTTTTGATACCACTCGGGCTGAGGACCCTCACTCTGGATATCGAAAATCATTCGCCAACGATTGAAATGCTGGGTAGCAAAGTTTAGATAGCTTTGCGCCAAGAGCAGAATACTTTGCTCGACGCTGGTGGTCGGCACGCTGTGGTTCAATTGCTTGGCCAAGTCGTCCAGTGTCCGGCCTTTTACATGGGTGAGCAAATCGTTCATATTGGCAAACACCATATAAATGCTACCCACCGTATAGCCGATTTCCATGGCGATTTTGCGCACTGTCAATGCGCCGGACCCGTCTTCTGACACGATAGTTTCCGCAGCGACTAAGACCATTTCCTTGATTTGTTCCTGACTATGTTCGCTTCTTCTTGCCATATGTTCTCTGCGACATGTTCCAAAAACAGCTACCATACACGACCTTGCCTCAGGAATCGATAGTTTACATGCACAACGAACTTCTCGATGTCGTCGATAAAGACGATGCCGTTATCGCCCAAGAACCTAGATCGATAGTCCACGCCAAGCAACTGTGTCATCGGGCCGTGCATATTATGGTATTTAACGATCAAGGCCTTCTATTTCTGCAAAAGCGCTCAATGAAAAAAGACCTTAACCAAGGCTTGTGGGATACCTCGGCTGCCGGGCATGTGGACGCCGGAGAGAGCTATGCCACTTGCGCCCTGCGTGAATTGCGCGAAGAATTGGGCGTATGCGTCGATGAATTGGAACCCTTATTCAAACTACAGCCCAGCAATGACTTGGGTATGGAATTTATTCAAGTCTACCGATGCCTACATAACGGTCCGTTTAGCTTGGCGACCGACGAAATTGACGAAGGATGCTGGCAAGATCAGGCGACCCTCGACGCCCGCGCCGCCCGGAACGATCCTACCTTGACACTTACGTTTAAAATCATCTGGCAACGTTTTAGGAATACTGCAGGCGTAGATTAGTCTCTAAATTGCGAATGAACACAACAATTAGATGAAGATGGGGGTAAACCAAGGAAGTGGCGGAGCGGACGGGGCTCGAACCCGCGACCCCCGGCGTGACAGGCCGGTATTCTAACCAACTGAACTACCGCTCCGCAGTAGAGAGCCGCGCATTCTACAGCATCTCACCTTCGCGTCAAGAACAAGCCCAAACAAATTATGTCGTCGCTATCCTGCCCGCTCTGTAGCAGTCTGAATGTTCAACCCTTTCACCGCGATCCGAGGCGCGACTACCACCAATGTCAGGATTGCTTACTGGTCTATGTCGACTACCAACAGCACTTATCGCCAATCCAAGAAAAGGCTATCTATGATTTGCATCAAAACGCGATTGACGATCCGGGCTATATCGCATTCCTGTTGCGTTTGGCCGGGCCTTTACTCGAACGATTACCTAATCGTGCCGAAGGGTTGGATTTCGGTTGCGGCCCCGGTCCTGCGCTAGCCCAACTTTTCGAAGCCCAGGGGCACCGACTAAACCTCTACGACCCCTTCTATGCCGACTATCCTGAGCACCTGCAACAAACTTATGACTATATCGTCTGCACTGAGGTGGTAGAGCATTTTCGTCTGCCAAGACGCGAATTCGAAGCGCTATTCAAACTACTCAAACCCGGCGGTTGGCTGGGCATTATGACAAAATTGGTAATCAATGCCGAGGCCTTTGCCAAATGGCATTACAAAAACGATCTTACCCACATCGCGTTTTTTTCTCGGCCAACTTTTCATTGGCTTGCGACTCATTACAACTGCCAAATCGAATTCATCGGTAACGATGTGATTATTCTGAAACGCAATCCAAGCCATTACACCGATTGACCTCCACGGTGAGATGATCGAGACGGCTAAAATTCGTTAACAGGTTTTTGTAATAAACAGGCGATTTTGGCTGCTGCGTGACCAAAACCACGATTGCCGCATAGTGGTTAGCGCTGACCGGCCAGACGTGCAAATCGCTGACGCGGCATTCGCCGTCTGCCTCTAGCACGGTTTGCATTGCTCGGACATAGCGATCAGACGGACTTTGATCCAACAATACCGGACTGGTTTCTTTGATTAACCCGTAAGCCCAAACCAAGACCACTGTTGCGCCGACGAAACCCATCACGGTATCTAGCCACACCCAGCCATAATATTTGCCGGCAACTAAGGCAACGATGGCTAATACCGAGGTTAAGGCATCCGCCATGACATGCAGATAAGCCGCGCGCAGATTATGATCCTGATGATGCGGACGATGACCATGGTGGTCGTGGTCGTGGTCGTGGTCGTGGTCGTGGTCGTCATGGTCATGGTCATGGTCATGATGATCGCGCAATAACAGCGCACTCAATAGATTAATCAGTAAACCCACTTGGGCCACTAAAATAGCCTCATCGAAGCGAATAATTTCTGGCATCAATAAGCGCTCAACGGAGTCGGCAATCATAACCAACGCAACCATCGCTAAGGCAATAGAGCTCGCAAAGCCTCCCAATACCCCGACCTTAGCAGGACTAAAGGCGAACGTTTGGTCATCCTGGTGGATACGACTGTAACGGTAAGCGAAGATCGCAATCATAAAAGCCACCACATGCGTAGCCATATGCCAGCCGTCAGCTAACAGCGCCATCGAATGAAACTGCATACCGGCAACAATTTCCACAATCATCGTTGCAAACGTCAGGAGCAGTACCCATTTTGTCCGTCGCTCGCCTTTGCGGTTGATCCGGGCGAAATTGTGCGAATGCTGCCAGTTACTCATTTGATGTTCGTGCATCTGTAGTTCCTTGTTCTCCAACGCTGAAACCCTCATGGATGCGCCATTTTAGCGCAGCTTACCAGGAAACACTTCCGCAAAGTAAAAGCGTCTGCTATTAAAGACGAACCCACGTAGAATAAGTTACAGACCTTAATCTGTCCCACACCATTTAGCATTCGATGAGTACTTCCGAGACAATATTCAGCGTATCCCAACTTAACCGCGAAGCAAAGCGTTTGCTGGCCAGTCACTTTTTAACCATCCAGGTGCAAGGCGAAATTTCCAATCTCAGCCTGCCCTCTTCCGGTCATTACTACTTCACCTTAAAAGACGCCCAAGCCCAGATCCGCTGTGCGATGTTCAAGGGCCAGCAGCAGCGGCTGCGCTTCAAGCCCGCCAATGGCAATTTAGTGATCGCCAAAGCGCAGGTCAGCTTGTACGAACCCCGCGGGGATTACCAGCTAGTGGTAGAACAGTTGGAGGAAGCAGGTAACGGCGCATTACAGTTGGCTTACGAACGTTTAAAACAAAAGCTATTACAAGAAGGTTTGTTCGAGCAATCCCGAAAGAAACCCATACCGCAGTTGCCGCACCAAATCGGCGTCATCACCTCGGCAAGTGGTGCTGCGATTCACGATATCCTTAGCGTCCTGAAGCGGCGCTTCCCAGCCATTCCTGTATTAATCTACCCTGCTGCGGTACAAGGGGAGACCGCTAAATATGAAATTAGCGCCGCACTAGAAACGGCAAATAATCAAGAGCTGGTAGATGTCATCATCCTAGCGCGCGGCGGCGGCTCTCTGGAGGATCTGTGGGCCTTCAACGAAGAAATCGTGGCCAGGGCAGTGGCAGCCAGTCGGATTCCAGTGATTTCTGCGGTCGGCCACGAAGTGGATTTCAGCATAGCCGATTTCGTCGCCGACTTACGTGCCCCGACGCCCTCCGCCGCCGCCGAATACGTAACACCCGATCAAACCGTCTGGCTCAAGCGCTTTGTGACTATCGAGCAGCGATTGACACGGCAGATACAAGACAAATTTCAACAACAGCAACAGCGCCTAGGTTGGCTGAGCAAATCCCTGCAAAGCCAGCATCCAGGCGAAAAGCTGCAACGCAATTCCCAGCGTCTGGATGAATTGGAGCAACGCTTAAATCGCGCAATAGCACTTGGTTTGCAGCAGTTTCGGCAGCGATTGACGTTGCACGAACATCGGCTGACCAGTTACCAGCCGCTTGCTGCAATTCACGGATATCGGCAACAGCTTGATTACTTCCAACAACGCTTGAGCCGTTCAGTACAGATTAAACTAAGGACGCTGAAAAGCCGACAACACGCGGTGTTACAAACTTTAAACGCTGTCAGCCCGCTCGCCACCCTTGGACGCGGTTATGCCATTGTGCAACGGCACAACAGCTCGCAGTTAATTAAGTCGGTTAACCAGCTAGTTGAGCATGAGCTGCTAAACACTCGACTAGCCGATGGCCATATGATTACTGAAGTTAAACAGCTAATTCATAACCCCAACTAACCAACCTTTTATTTTTAACCGTTCACCGTCGTTTGTTAGGTATAAAACATGCTTATTTCATATCAATGAAGACTCGCGCGATGACTTAAATGCCAATCTTTGAAAACGCCACGCCTCCTAGCGTAGGGCACGATCTTATTGATACAGATCACAGCGTATTTATTGCTTTACTAAATCAAATGGATAAGACTAACATCACCGACTTCCCCGGCTTATTTCTGCAATTGTATGAACACACAGCGGAACATTTCGAACGGGAACACAGCTTAATGGCGGAATTCAATTTTCCGGCGGAAACTGAACATAATGGCGAGCATCAACGACTTTTGGGCGAATTCAAACAGTTTAAAACTCGCGTCGACAAAGGCCTAATCGCCTTTGGCCGCGCATTTATCAAAGAGCGACTGCCGCAGTGGTTTACGCTGCATATTTCGACGATGGACAGCGCATTGGCCGCACATATAAAACGGCAACGAGAACTGCCTGATCAATGAACGCTAATAAGGAATTTAGAATCATCGAAGATTTCTACGACGCCACTGAAAGCGACCACATCTACCGGCTTTTGCTGCAGGAACAGAATTGGCCTGACAACAGTTATAGCGTTGCCGGGCGGTTGTTTGAGTTACCGCGCTTGCAGACCTGGCATGCGGATCCTGGGATAAGTTATAGCTACAGCAACAATCTATTACAGACTCAGCCTTGGACACCCTTGCTGGCGGATATTCGGCAAAAAGTAGAACTGTTTTTGAGTTTTTCGTTTAATGCCGTCTTGGTCAATCTGTACCGAAACGGCCAGGATTATGTGGGTTGGCATGCGGATAACGAAGCTGACCTGGGAGAGCAACCCTATATCGCATCGTTGACGCTAGGTGCAACGCGGCAGTTTGCATTTCGGCAGAAAAAAACCGCAGAATGCGGTAGTGTTTTACTCCGCAGCGGAACGCTGTTGACAATGCAGCCGGCTTTTCAGCATCACTGGCTGCATAGTATTCCTGCCGAGCCACATGTCACTCAAGGACGCATAAACTTAACATTTCGTAAAGTTATCCTTCCCCAATAGCTTTGTTTAAGAACCGGTCTCTCGGAAACCGGTTGTTTATTGCTGCTCCAACGTTTGAGCTTGCTGAGCTTCAAATTTCTTTCTTTTATCGCATTTCTCGCTGCAGACGCAGTTACCGGTGCCGCCACAAGACCCTTTAATTGCATTTCGTCCGAAAATCACTCCGACCGCCATTACAGCAATAACGATCAACATAAATAAAAACGTGACTAAGAAATAACCCATTTTTTTCTCCTGTATTTCCAATCGCTTAAACGAAAAAAAGGAGCGATCCGAAAATCGCTCCCCGTTTTTCCAGACAGACTAATCCAAATTAACCGCCGAAATCATCCAACATAATATTTTCCGGATCAACGCCGTTAGCCAACAACATATTGATCACTGATGAGTTCATGATTGGTGGTCCGCACATGTAGTATTCACAATCTTCTGGGTTCGGATGATTCTTGAGGAACTCCTCGAACAAGACATTATGAATGAAGCCTGTGTAGCCTTTCCAATTATCTTCAGGTAAGGCATCCGACAAGGCTACGTGCCATTCGAAATTATCGTTTTCCTTGGCCAACATGTCGAAATCTTCAACATAGAACATTTCTCGTTTGCTACGCGCACCATACCAAAAAGTCATTTTGCGTTTAGATTTCAGTCTACGCAATTGATCGAAGATGTGTGAACGCATCGGTGCCATACCGGCACCACCGCCGACAAACACCATTTCCGCATCGGTTTCTTTAGCAAAAAACTCGCCATAAGGGCCGGATACGAAAACCTTATCGCCTGGCTTAAGATTAAAGATAAACGAAGACATGATACCTGGCGGAATCCCTTCCGGCGCTCCTGGCGGCGGCGTGGCAATCCTGACGTTAAGCATGATTTCTTTTTCTTCAGGATACGATGCCATTGAATAAGCACGCAAGGTCGGCTCTTTTACATCCGACACATAACGCCACAAATTGAATTTATCCCAATCAGGGCGGTATTCCTGCTCGACATCCATATCCGCATATTTAGAAACGTGAGGAGGGCATTCGATTTGAATGTAACCGCCAGCACGGTAGTCAATGACTTCGCCTTCCGGCAACTCCAGCACCAACTCTTTAATGAAAGTCGCCACGTTTTCATTTGACTTAACCGTGCACTCCCATTTTTTTACGCCAAACACGCTATCTTCGACTTCGACATCCATGTTTTGTTTGATGGATACTTGGCAAGCCAGACGTTCGCCATGCGCAGCTTCACGCTTGGTAATATGCGATTGCTCAGTTGGGAGGATATCGCCACCGCCGCTATGCACTTTAACTTTGCATTGGCCGCAGGTGCCGCCGCCGCCGCAAGCTGACGAAACGAACAGCTGATTGTCGGATAAAGCTGTTAATAATTTTGATCCCACTGGCACGCGAATTTTCTTCTCATGATTGATCAGAATTTCCACATCCCCGGAGGCTACCAATTTACTCTTGGCGCCGATGATTAAAAACACCAGCGCTATCACGATCACCGTGAAGAAAATAACACCTAATGCAATTTCCAGCATTACGATACCCTTATAATTGAATTCCAGAGAAGGCCATGAAGCCCAGAGACATCAAGCCGGCAGTAATGAAAGTGATGCCCAGACCTTGCAATGCAGCAGGTATATCGCTGTATTTCAATTTCTCACGCACACCGGCCATGACGGTAATTGCCAAAGCCCAACCAAAACCACTTCCTATACCGTATACCACGCTTTCGCCGAAATTGTAGTCACGTTCTATCATGAACAAGCTACCAGCCAGAATTGCGCAGTTAACCGTAATCAACGGCAGGAAAATACCCAAAGCTTGATACAGAGCAGGGAAGAATTTATCCAGAATCATTTCCAGAATCTGTACGATAGCAGCAATCATACCGATACAGCTCAATAAGCTTAAAAAGCTTAAATCGACGCCGGTAACCCCAATCCAAGCCAACGCATCTTCTTTTAGCAATGTTTGATAAATGAAGTTGTTAGCGGGAACGGTCAGGGTTTGCACCACCATCACCGCGATACCCAAACCCATTGCAGTAGATATTTTCTTAGACACCGCTAAGAAGGTACACATGCCAAGGAAAAAAGATAGCGCTAAGTTCTCGATGAAAACCGCTTTAACAAATAAACTGATATAGGCTTCCATTAGTGATGCCCTCCTTCGCCGTGAGCAATCGACAGAATTTTAAACTCGTTGTGTTCAACCTGTTTCGGTTTCCAAGTACGAAAAGCCCAGATAATCAAGCCGATGATGAAAAACGCACTAGGGGGTAGCAACATCATGCCGTTCGGCACATACCAACCACCGTCTTTAACGAGTGGTAATACATCGAAGCCTAGTAATTTACCAGAGCCCAACGTTTCTCTGAAAAGAGCCACGATAACCAAGATTAAGCTGTAGCCCAAGCCGTTACCGATACCATCGACGAAGCTTTGCAACGGTGGGTTCTTCATCGCATACGCTTCCGCACGCCCCATCACGATGCAATTGGTAATGATCAAACCGACAAATACCGATAATTTTTTGCTGACATCGAACGCAAACGCTTTGAGCAGTTGGTCGACCACGATTACCAGAGAAGCAATAATGATCATCTGCACAATAATTCGAATGCTGCTGGGCGTGTGCTGACGCACGGCGCTGATAGCAGCACTGGAACACGCGGTGACCGAGGTCAGCGCCAGAGCCATGATCAACGATGTCGACATTTGCGAAGTCACCGCCAGTGCCGAACAAACCCCTAGCACCTGCAGGGTGATTGGGTTGTTATCGACCAACGGTTCAAATAATACTTTTTTAGTTTCTTTATCCATTGTCATGTCCTAACCGTTTGTTCTGATCTTGCCTAAATAGGTGGCGAAACCTTCCGCACCCATCCAGTATTGGATCAGATTGCTGACACCACGGCTGGTCAGTGTTGCACCGGCCAAGCCATCCACTTTATAAACTGCATCAGGACGAGTGGTATCTACACCACCTTTTACTAAGGTGAGAGCCACGTCGCCTTTATCAGAATAGACTTTTTTACCTTTCCAAAGAGCACGCCAATTAGGATTGACAACCTCTCCACCCAAACCAGGTGTTTCACCTTGGTCGTACAAGTTGATGCTTTGTACGGTTTGGGCATCGGGCTCTAAAGCCAGAAAGCCGTACATGGTAGACCATAGACCGTAACCATTGATCGGTAAAATGATGGATTGCAACTGATCGCCTTTTTTGACCAAAAACACCTTGGTGTATTTGGCTTTCTGCCGAATGCTAGCAATGTCTTTTTCTACCGGAATCAGTTCATTCTGAGCTGGGTCTTTGGCAGCTTTACGCTGATCGTATTCATCGACGTTAATGTTGTCGACATAATCACCTGTTTTAAGATCGACAATCTTGCTTTCAATTCTTTCAGCAAAAGCCTGGTCAATATCAGTCCCTTCTTCCAACAACCCGGCAACATCAAGAATATTTTTCTTCATATCCAGAGCTTTGTTGTAGCCTTGCAAAGGCCGTAAAGCCACTGTTGCAAGAGACACCAATACCGCGCACACCAGGCATAAAGCCAAAGCCACGTTAATGGTTTTTTCCAGGCTGTCATTGCTTAAAGCCAGGATTTTGTCGGCATAAACCTTAAATTGCTCGTAGTATTTACAGAGTTGCTCGTTGTACTTGCTGGTTTTCTTCTCGGCATTAAGCATGGCGTTTAATCCTTCTTCTAATATTTGCTTGAACAACAAAGTAATCAATCAATGGTGCAAACATGTTTGAGAAAAGAATTGCAAGCATCACACCTTCAGGGAAAGCCGGGTTGATAACCCGAATGATGATAATCATCACGCCGATCATACAGCCATAAATCCAACGGCCTGTATCGGTCACAGCGGCGGACACTGGATCGGTAGCCATGAACACCGTACCGAACGCAAAACCACCAACCACCATGTGCCAGTACCAAGGCATCGCAAACATTGGATTAGTATTGCTGCCAACGATATTCAAGACAGTGGCCATAGATATCATGCCAATCAGGACGCCAGCCATGATGCGATATGACGCAACGCGGGTGTACAGCAAGAATGCGGCACCCAGCATACAGGCTAAAGTCGATATCTCACCCATTGAGCCGGGGATGAAGCCTACGAACGCTTGGAGCCAGCTGAAACTTGCTTGAATCGCTTCGACGCCGCCGGCAGAAGCCAGAGACAAAGCAGTAGCACCACTGTAACCATCGACGGCGACCCATACCGCATCGCCTGAAATAGACGCCGGATAAGCAAAGAACAGGAACGCGCGACCGGTAAGAGCCGGGTTTAGGAAGTTTTTGCCAGTACCGCCAAACACTTCTTTACCCAACACGATGCCGAAAGAAATGCCCAATGCGACTTGCCACAGTGGGATATCAGGCGGCAGGATCAATGTGTACAACATAGAAGACACCAAGAAACCTTCGTTGACTTCGTGTTTGCGTACCGTTGCGAACAACACTTCCCAAACACCACCCACCGCTAAGGTAGTGATATAAACCGGGAAGAAATACAGCATACCGTGCACTAGGCAGGATATCGGGTTGTAGGGGTTGTAACCCAAAATATCCATGAAAATACTACGCCAGTTGTTGATCGTCTCAACACCCATCGTTTGCATGGCTAAATTGGCTTGGTAACCGGTATTGTAAAAAGCCATCAAAATACAAAACGCAGTGGCGATCACCACAAAGGTCATGGTCCGTTTCAGGTCGTTACCATCACGAACATGGGTTTTGCCGCGCGTTACATCGGACGGTGTGTAGATGAAAGTATCCACCATCTCGTAGAGACCGTAGTACCTCTCTAATTTCCCGCCCTTTGTAAAATGCGGCTCTATGCTATCTAGTAATTCTCTAGCCGACATTATCCTTCCTTCTCGATTTTAGTTAAATTAGCTCTAAGCACCGGCGCAAAATCGTGCTTGCCAGGATCGACAAACGTGAACAAAGACACGTCTTCTTCACTCAATTCCAGACAGCCCAAAGACTGAGCGGTATCGGTGTCGCCGACTACAATCGCTTTCAACAAGGGTGTAGCCAAAATATCCAACGGCATAACGGATTCATAGACGCCAACCGGCACGATGGCACGATTGCTACCGTTTTTATCGGTGGTCAATGGGAACAGGCGATTATCTTTACGATCTTTGCTGGATACGTAAACATTCAAAGCCGAATACTTGTCTTTACCGGGAACAATCCAACCGAAAAACTCCCGGTCACGACCTTCTTTGATAGCAGAAACCTGCAAACTGTAAACGCTCAAAAATGCCGAAGATCCGCACGCTTCGTGACCGTAGAGTACAGAACCTGAAATAACCCGACATTCAACATCCTGCAATTCACCAGCGACCAAATCATCCAGGTTCGCGCCCACTCGGGTGCGGATCAATCTAGGATTTTTTACCGTTGGGCCAGCCAAAGACACCACACGTTCGACATTGAGTTTACCAGTGATAAACAAAGCGCCTATGGCGATCACTGCTTGATAATCGATGTGCCAAACAAATTTATGAATATTGACAGGATCGATGAAATGAATGTGGGTGCTTGGCAAGCCGGCAGGATGCGGCCCGGAGAATTCAGCTACCTGGACGGCTTGATTGACAACCACATCTGTACCCGTCGCTTTACAAAGGTAGGTTTTTCCGGATGTCAATTTGGAGATCACAGTCAAACCATTAGCAAAGTCGGCTGCGCGTTCCTTGATAATAACGGCTGGGTCCGCTGCCAGTGGCCGAGTATCTATCGCTGTCACAAAGATTGAACTTGGAGCAGTATCAACAGTGGGTATCTTGCCGTAAGGCCGAGTCAGGAACGAAGTCCATAAACCGGACGCCAGCAAATTTTCCTTGACCTGCTCTGAAGTCAAATTGCCTAAATCGGCTTCGCCGTATTTCGCAAAAGACTCTTGCTGATTACCCTGCAATTCGATTACTACGGACAACAAAGCGCGCTTGTCACCGCGGTTAATGACTTTAACGACACCAGCGCCAGGCGAGGTGAAGTTGACGCCAG
>FSSH01000138.1_pt1 | contig 59069 bp, 55 predicted proteins | sample 1166101 | NCBI WGS metagenome assembly FSSH01 (sample SAMEA32972668, study PRJEB13176) | freshwater metagenome | biome: Drinking water system; feature: Biomass in drinking water that filtered by 0.45 um membrane; material: drinking water | place: USA | collected 2012-12-20 | depth 0 m | reverse complement strand
GCGCACCCATCAGATCGGTGCCGTTATCAGTCAGTGCAAAACCGTTGCGCTCACGCAAATGCCCAAGCTGGTGCATCGTATAACCGGCAGAATCATCCGTTTGCAGCGAGAGCAGATGCTGAAAATCGAGCTTTGCAGGGGATTTGAACAAAATACCCTGATGCGTATGCTGCTGGCCTGCCGGTGTGCGTAACGCCCAAGCTGCATATTGCAGTGCTTTGTTCAAACGGGCTTCATTTTCCGCTTCCGCGTCCATCCACTGCGTGACTTTGGTCGCGAAAATCAGTTCTGAGAAAGCCTCGCCGAATTCAGCTGCCAGTTCTTTTTCCAGCGCCAAGCCATCAATGCCTGCCAGCTCTTCATCGCTCACTTTACTTTTGGCGCGACGCTGAACAAATTGCCGCTTACAAAAATACAGCGGCGCCAATTCGTGATGCCGCGCCGCCAATTGCTGCACTTCGGTCTCAATGTTGAACAACCGGGCAATGAAATCTTCTAACCAAGGCGCAATCTCGATCAATAAAGCGGATTCATCTTTAGGCAGTAAATCATCCGGATGCGCGCGCGCAATCTCTAATTTTTTATACAGCGCTTCATCGCCGGTGCGAAGAAAATCCAGAAATACTTGATCCAGCCTGACCAAGCCGCTTCGCCGGTAGAAATCGGCTATGGTAAAGCCAAAGCTAAAATTAGACGTATCAGCGATTGTTCCCGTTTGAGTGTGCAACGTTGCATCCATTTTTGTCATATTTTTAATCAATTAGTCACTTGTTACTTAATTTTATACGAATGTACTTACAGCCGGTGTTTGGTTATTGTCCAAAACCCCGATCGTTTAGAATCGCTCATCCCGTGTTTTTTCATGTTTCGATAACCATTCGGTAAACTCACCGCTGGGCATCGGTTTCGCAATAAAAAATCCTTGAATTTCATCACATCCGAGTTCTACCGCCAGCTGGTAATCTGCTCGGGTCTCAATGCCTTCCACCACGACATTCAAGCCAAGCGCCTTACCTAATTTTATACTCGACTCCAGAATGGCACGAGTTGCCGGATCTTTTGCCGCGCCATGCGCGAAAATACGATCGACTTTGAGCTCGGTAAAGGGCATATGTTTGAGCGTTTCCATCGATGAGTAGCCTATGCCGAAATCGTCGATAGCCAATCCAAACCCCTTCAGCCTAAGCCGCGTCAGAATGTCCAAGGATTGCGCGAAATCCTTTCCCAGCTTGCCCTCGGTAATTTCCAGCGTTATCCGGTCAATCGGCACATAACAATCGCGCACGGCCATTGCATAAATTTCCGGCAAATTAAACCGGTCCAGATTTTCCATGGAAACATTGACTGAAATCTTTAAATCAAACCCTTGTTGCAGCCACAAATCCAATTGCAGAGCGGATTTTCTCAATACATCACGAGTAAAGTCATTGATCAATCCACTTTGCTCAATCACCGGTATGAAGTTATCCGGAGAAACATATCCGTATTGCGCATGGCACCACCGTGCCAAGCACTCGACACTGGTAACACGGCGGCTGGAGACGTCGATTTTGGGTTGATAAAATAAATCAATCTGATCCGCCGCCAAGGCCTGCTGAATCTCTTCCATCGTGAAAATCTGCCGTATCCGGGCCGGATTAGCACGTCTCGGGACAGGTATCGATAGCTGATCCAAAATGGCTGCCAGCGAACCGACCGTCACCGGTTTTGCCAATGTGCCAATGACATTCAACCCGCGTACAGAAGCCAAGCGTTCTGTTGCTTTAAGCAAATCGGGATTAACACCGGAAAATAACACGATCTTACCGTTGTAATATTGATCCGCAATATTGCGCAGAAACTCAATACCATCCATACCCGGCATTTCAATATCACAAATCAGCAAGTCAATCGCAGAGACTTGCGCGGACATAACAAACAAGCCAGCCTTGCCATCCTCAGCAACCAGCACTTCGCTGACGCCCAGATCCCTGAGCAAATGACTGACAAATTCAAGCATAAATCTGTCATCATCGAGCACCAGCACACGTATCGGCTTTTCGTTATTCATCCAGAAATGTAATTAATACGCAATCAGAAGCAGCCGATTTAGCAAGAAAAAACCATTCATTTTTATCTTTTAGCGCTCATGAGATCTGTGCATCGGGTTTTGGCATCAGCCACTTCAACAGCGTATTGACCAACCGTTCTGGATCAATTGGTTTTGTCAAAAAATCATTCATACCCGCGCTTTGGCATAAATCTTTGTGATGCTGGTCTGCATTGGCTGTTACTGCAATGATCAAAGTATCCGGGCACTGCGGGTTGGCACGGATTAATTGCGTGGCTTCCAAGCCATCCATCACGGGCATTTGAATATCCATCAATACGCAGTCGAAGGGAGATTTACTCAACATCTCCAATGCTTCTTTTCCATGATTGGCTATCGCTACAGTCGCACCGTTATATTCCAGCAAGCCTTTAGCAACTTGCTGGTTCAATTCGTTATCTTCCACCACCAGGATAGTAAATCCCTTCAGTTTTTTATTCTGTTCTTTTATCAAATTCATACTGTTAGCTTGATTTAATATTTTCCTTACACTGCCAGCCCGATGAATTCCAGCCGATATTCTACCCGTATCTGCGAATTTATCGCATACTTGATTTGATATCACTCAGAAATACACACTACGGCCGCAATGAATTTCCCCCTAATTCACAAGGGAAAGGCACGGCAATATTAAACACAAGTTCAGTTCAGTTTTATTTTTGTTCAGATCACACCATAGCCATCAAGCAATCATTCCAACAGTTAAGCAGATTCCAACCCAACTCAAATGATTTACAACAATGACGTACAAACAAATCGCAGGTGTTATTTTATGGGTACAACCTTGCTGCTGTGCAATCCACACTCTTTATTCTCCGGTGCTTCCCACCACCAGCGCCCGGAGCGGATATCCTCTCCCGGTGTAATGGCACGAGTGCAAGGCGCGCAGCCGATGCTGGGATAAAACTTATCGTGCAGCTTGTTATAAGGCACTTCATAGTGCTTGAGATATTCCCAGACTTCCGCATTGGACCAATCCTGTAATGGATTGACTTTCTGCATGCGGTTGTCCATGTCGTAAGCCGATACTTTCAAATTCGACCGGGTCGATGCTTGTTCGCTTCGCATTCCGGTGATCCAGGCGCGCTTACCCTGCAAGGCGCGGCGCAGTGGTTCGACTTTACGGATATGGCAGCATGCCTTGCGCAACTCGATACTGTCATAAAACCCATTGACGCCATGCTCGGCGACATAGGCCTCAACCTGTTTTACATTGGGAAAATAGATACGCAACGGTGTTTTGTACCGCTCCCGCACGACTTGCATCAAATCATAGGTCTCTTGCGGCAAACGGCCGGTATCCAGACTGAACATATCGATATCGAGCTGATAGCGGTCAATGATATCGGTCAAAACCATATCTTCCGCGCCCAGACTGTTGGCAAAGGTAACTGGCGCAAAGTCACAGGTTGTTTCGGTCAGAACCGCAACAACCTGCTCGATTTTTTGTTGCAAATCACTCATTGACCGGATGCCGCTTCGTTTGCTTTGCGCTGTACGCGCCGGAACAACGGCAGTTTTTGATCAAACGAAGTTTGATACACTTCAGAAAAATCGCCCAAACCTTTTATCACATCTTCAATTTTCCGGTCCGGGCGCGGCGCAAACGCGTCAAAACCCACGCGCTGTAAATAAAACAACTGATCGCGCAATACATCGCCAATCGCACGCAACTCTCCGCTATACCCTAAGCGCGCGCGCAGATTAAAGGCGATCGAGTAACCACGGCCATCCGAGAATTTCGGAAAATCAACCGCAATTACGGAAAATTTTTCTATATCGCCTTTCAATTCTTCAGGCCGCTCATCGCTGGCCAGCCATACGCCGATTTCCTTGCGTTGTTGCAATGTTTCACGTTGCGCTTGCCATACTTTCAGCGGCACAATGACTTTACCGGGTGCAACACTAACGTTTTCAGGAGTTTCTTGTTCCTGCAACCGCAACACCATCCAATCATCCGCGACAATAGCTTTATTTTTGATAATCATGTCCATTAAAACCTGGGGGAATAATAAGGCACCTCGTAGTGCGCGGGCAGCACGACGTGTTTGCTGGCAGTTTCATCTTCCTGTGCGACGAAATCGGTCGCATACACATGCTCTTTGAAAGGCGCATGGCCGATGCGGCGTACCGTGCCGATAAAACTTTCGTCTTCGAAGCGTTCACGCAAATAGACATGAATCAACCGCTCAATGACTTCCGGCACTTGATGGAAGGTAAAGGAAGGACCGATAATTTTGCTGATCGAGCTGTCGTTACCTTCCGCGCCACCGATTGATACTTGATACCACTCATCGTGATCTTTCTTCTCCACACCGGTGATACCGATATTGCCGATGTGGTGCTGTCCGCAGGCATTGACACAACCTGAAATATTCAGCGTAATTTCACCGATATCGTACAAATAATCCAGATTCTCAAAACGCTCGGCAATCAATTTCGCCAGCGGAATCGAGCGTGCGTTGGCCAGCGTGCAGAATTCCGCGCCCGGGCAACTGATAATATCCGTCAGCATACCGATATTAGGCGTCGTCAACTCCTGAGCGGAAGCCTCTTGCCACAGACTGATCAAATCCTTTTGCCGGACATCCGCCAATACCAGATTTTGTTTATGCGTGATGCGCAATTCACCGAAACTGTAGCGATCCGCCAGATCCGCAACAAAATCCATTTGCTCAGCGGTGGCATCGCCGGGTGCATTGCCCGGTTTTTTCAATGACAATACCACAATCGCATAACCGGGAACCCGGTGCGGCTTGACGTTGCGCGATAGCCAATTCGAGAACGAGCGGCTGTCCGCTTTGAATTCATTCAGCTTCGAATCATGATCGGGTAATGTTTCATACGCCGGATCGGTAAAGAATGATGCGACCCGGTCGACTTCCTCGCCGGTTAACGTGCCGGGACCGTCTTTCAGATCCGCCCAGTCTGCTTCAACCTGACGTTTGAATTCATCGATCCCCAGCGCCTTGACCAGAATCTTGATACGCGCTTTATACTTATTGTCGCGGCGGCCATACTGGTTATATATCCGCAGAATGGATTCGACATACGTCAAAATATGCTGCCGTGGCACAAATTCACAGATTTCACTGCCAATAATCGGTGTACGTCCCAATCCGCCACCCACCACAACCCGGAAGCCAACTTCACCTTGCGCATTTTTGATAGCCGCCAATCCGATATCGTGCGCATAAATGGCTGCACGGTCTTCTTTACCACCGCTGATGGCGATCTTGAATTTGCGCGGCAAATAGGCAAATTCCGGATGAAACGTGCTCCATTGGCGCAAAATCTCGGCATACGGACGGGGATCCACCACTTCGTCCTGTGCAACACCGGCAAATTCATCCGAGGTAATGTTGCGAACACAATTGCCAGAGGTTTGAATGCCGTGCATTTGCACCGACGCCAAATCGGCGAGGATATCGGGTGTATCCTGCAATTTGAGCCAATTGAACTGAATGTTCTGACGTGTGGTGAAATGACCATAACCACGGTCATACTTACGCGCAATATGCGCAAACATACGCATCTGCTGCGAAGAAATCAGGCCGTAGGGCACTGCAATTCGTAACATGTACCCATGTATTTGCATATACAACCCGTTTTGCAGCCGCAACGGCAAAAACTCTTGTTCGGTCAATTCACCGGAAAGACGGCGGCGCACCTGATCGCGGTACTGCCTGACACGTTCATCCACTATTTGCTGATCATATTCATCATAGCGATACATCGTTAATTTCCCCGCCTGTTCATTCAAAGATAACCAATGGATTATGCCTTTAGGATTCTTGCGTATACCGTTTCGACACCGGCAGCAATAGAGCCGCATCCAATGGAAATTTGGCGCCATACTTCATGATATGGTCCACATCATCGTCTTCATCATGCCGCAATGCCATACCGATATAAGCATGCTCACCGCTTTCACCCACCACGATACCGATCCGTCCGCCACACCCATTAAACCATGTTACTTGTTTCGGTTTATTCTCAATATTTGTACTCATTAATCAATCCTAGTTTCATTAATGGGAAATTGCCGAGACCTGCCAATAATCAGCAATCCGCCACCCAGCCGCTCACCTTATCATCCTGATGCACGGCATCAGCTTTTTCACTTTTATTAAAATTCAACACACTGCAATCGTATTGACCAACCGTTACCGCTGCTTAGCTGTCTTTGTTCACATTTTTTTACGGAGCCTAGCGTAATTTGTTATTTTATCAAAAAACCAAGCGCAATCGCCTGTAACTTGTCACGGCAATCAATTCTAGTGTGTATGATGAAACTAATCAGAGAACCTGACAGAATGAATCTTGCAACCGCATTTTTCCACTTTTAGCCGCATGGCATGATACCAATACCTATTTACAAATCAAAATAATATTATATTAGATACATATCACCATTTTTTATTAGCAGGTGTAACCTATGAAACTTCAGCAACTGCGCTATTTATGCGAAACCGCCAATCAGGATATGAATTTATCTAGGGCGGCAAAAAATCTGCACACCTCTCAACCGGCTATCAGCAAGCAAATCCAATTGCTCGAAGAAGAACTCGGCGTCGATATTTTTCTGCGCAATGGCAAACGCATTGTAAAAATAACACCACCAGGACAATTGATCATAAAAACAGCCGCCAAGATGCTGCGTGATGCTGACAACTTGAAGAAAATAGCGCAGGAATTTACCAACGAAGCCGGCGGCACGTTAACCATCGCGACCACTCACACCCAGGCGCGCTATTCATTGCCACCCGTGATCCAGCGTTTTACCGCGCGCTACCCTAAGGTCAAACTCATTTTGCGGCAAGGCAGCCCGGTACAGATTGCCGCTTTGGTCACTTCGGGTGAAGCGGACATTGGAATCGCCACCGAAGCGCTTGAACAATATCAAGAACTTATCATGCTGCCCTGCTATCAGTGGAACCGCTGCATCATCGTGCCGCCCAAACATCCGTTGCTAAAATTAAAAAAGCTCACGCTGGAAGCAATCAATCGGTATCCCATCATTACTTATGATTCCGCTTTTACCGGCCGTTCAAAAATCAACCAGGCATTCGCAAGCTGCGGATTGGAGCCCAATGTGGTACTCACCGCCATTGACTCTGACGTGATTAAAACCTATGTGGAACTGGGATTGGGTGTTGGCATTCTTGCCAACATGGCTTTTGATGCCAAGCGCGATAAAACCCTCAGATCCATCGATGCCAGTCATCTATTTGAACCCAGCACCACACGCATCGGTATCAGCCGCAATAGCTATATGCGTGGTTATATTCTTGATTTCATCGAAATGTTTGCGCCTCATCTTGATCACGCCAGTATTCAAAGCAAGCTGGAAAGCGGCAAATCCGCCGATCCCGAGAATGCAAGTTGATTCTCACCGGAATTGAAAGTACGATGATCGCAAAGCTATCCGGCCAAGCAACCGGTGCTCAATCATCTGATGAGGTGAAACATGAAAAAGATTCTGAGTTTGTTTTTGGCACTACTCATTCTGATCATAACCGCTCTTGGTTCCGGTGCTTACAATATGGCAGCCACCGAGAAACATTGGACCATCACTGAAAAAATCATCGAATGGGTGCGTGAAAGCTCCATTGAAGCACGCGCCAAGAATCTGGAAGTACCGCCTTTGGATGATGAGAAGCTGCTGCTGACCGGCGCGGTTCACTACGATGCCATGTGCCCGGTCTGCCATCTTGCCCCCGGCTTGAAGCCAACCGAACTTTCTATCGGTTTGTACCCCCAGCCGCCGGTATTTCATCAACGCGAACCAGTCACCGATCAAGCTGAAAAACAGGATCGTGCCAAGGAATACTTCTGGGTAATCAAAAACGGTTTAAAAATGACCGCCATGCCGGCTTGGGGACTCAGTCACGATGACAACTCGATCTGGGCAATGGCCGCCTTTATCCTCAAAATGAGCCATATGACACCCGAGCAATACGATGAGCTCGTCCATTCGGCTAAGGATCACACGCATGACCATAGCCATGCGCATGAACATTAACTGGGAAAACCCGATTTCCTCAACGATCTCCGATCAACTGATCGTAAACTATACCCAAACGGATTACCGGATCGGCACCGCGGCTGAATGCATTACGCTAAGAATCGATCAATACTCCGAACCGCTCGCGCAATTCCTGGTGACGTTAAATCAATCGTGCGCGGCGATCATCAGCGCCTATAACCCGTGCAGCCAATTAGTCAGCGATGAGAAAAACGTAGCGGCGCATGAATCGCTGAGACATTTTCTGATCTGTCACGCCTATCAAAGCATTGAAAGTGTGCACACGGATCCGGCTGGCGTATGGCCGGCAGAAAAAAGTTTTTTTATCCCCGGGATCGATATACACAGCGCAAAATCATTGGGGCAGCAATTTAACCAAAATGCGATTGTGTGGATTGATCGTGACGCAATTCCCCGTCTGCACTTGCTGCGTTAGTCGCGTAAGACACTTCATCCATTTCCTGCAGTAACAAAATAACTTGAAATTTTTCAGGATATCCAAGGTCGAAAAATTCTGTATAGCTGGCAATACAAGCACGATGCTATACTCAATCTTTTAATAACAGTTTGGGAGACAAAACGATGAAGCAGACACTCACCTTTCTGACTTTGGCTTTTCTTAGTTTTGGATTACTCGCTTTCGATGCGGAAGCAAAACGTATGGGCGGCGGTAAAAACATAGGTACGCAACGCCAATCGGTCAATCCGGCACCCAATACGCAAAAAGCAGCGCCTGCCACAACACCAGCCGCGGCTCCTTCCGCTGGCAGCAAATGGGGCGGCGCATTAGCGGGTCTGGCAGCGGGCGGCTTATTGGCTGCGCTCTTCATGGGCGGTGCGTTTGAAAATATCAACATGATGGATTTTGTGATTATGGCGTTACTGATTGGCGTGGTTTTCTTCGTCATCCGTATGCTGCGAAAACCCAGAGCGGAGCAAGCCGCTTCGATGCAATATTCCGGCATGGGTGCTGCTGCGGGCACGCAAGACCGCTTCAATGCGCCACCTTTCACTGCTCCGTCAGAAACTACATCCGGTGAAAACAGCGGAAGCGCATATCAGCAGCCGAATATTCCTGCGGACTTCAAAGTAGAACCATTTATCCGCAACGCCAAAGCTTCGTTTATCCGCTTACAGGCCGCGCATGATCGTGGCGATATCAATGAAATCCGTGATTTCACAACGCCGGAAATGCTGGCGGAAATAAGCGCACAAATGAAAGAGCAGGGCGATACGCAACAAAAATCGGAAGTCATGTTTATCGATGCCAACTTGCTGGAAGTGGAAACTACCGAGGACTTGGCGATTGCCAGCGTGCGCTTCACCGGCCAGCTGCGCGAACTTCCAAATGGCGAACCGGAAGCATTTGATGAAATCTGGCACGTGCAAAAAGATCTGAAAGATCCTAATGCGACTTGGTTATTGTCAGGAATTCAACAAGTTTCGTAATTCTTTAGCAAAGTAACACTGTAAATCCCCCCCCGGCCAGACATGCCTCTGACACTATAATCTGGCCGGATTTCAACAAAAGCAGAATCTCTTTTCTAATTCCTCATCAATTCTCAGCATTCCCGCTTGAGTCATAGCCATGTATACGAGATTATCAAAACTTCTCATGGTGTTGGCTTTCGCACTATATGCTTCGCTGGTGGCGTTCAATAACCTCACCGATTACCACTCGAATTTCACACTGGTGGCGCACGTGCTGATGATGGACACCACCTTTCCCGGCAATCAAGGATTATGGCGCGCCATTCATTCTCCAGCCATTCATCACACCGTTTACGGCCTCATCATAAGCACCGAAATCGTTATTGCCGCGCTGTGCTGGCTGGGCAGTTGGCGTTTATACCGGAGCATCCAAAACCCCGTCGCTTTCAATCAAGCAAAAGGTTTGGCAATTCTCGGGCTGACACTGGGCTTGTTACTGTGGTTTACCGGATTCATGGCGGTTGGCGGCGAATGGTTTCTGATGTGGCAATCGGAAACAGCCAATGGGCAGCAGGCTGCATTCCGTTTAGTGATGATTATTGCCGTCATCCTCATTTACCTAACCCAATCGGATGATGAACAGCAGATTTGAATGACTACCGGTTTTTCCGGGTGATATAAAAAACAACCCGTGGATACTGCGGCTTACTTATCCGATAACAAAGCATCAATCCCGGCCTGGGCAATCTGCGCATCCTGATGCGACCGCACACCACTGACACCGACTGCACCGGTAAATTGATTGTCGACCGTAACCGGCAAGCCGCCTTCGATCGGTAATGTTCCAGGCAAATTCAAATAGCGCAAATGCCCCGCGGCAATATTTTCTTCCCATATTTTAGTCGGACGGCGGAATGCGATCGCCGCACGCGCTTTTTCAATCGCGACTTGGATACTACCGTACTGCGCTCCATCAAGACGTTGCAGATGCAATAAATGCCCGCCATCGTCGACAATAGCGATGACAACCGGCCAGCCGTTCCGTTTGGCTTCCGCCTCCGCTCCGGCGGCTATTTTCTTCGCGTCATCCAACGTCAGTATGAGTTTATGAGCCGTCATCATTTCCCTTGTTTAAAATAAATCGCACCAATCAAATTCCAGCGCCATTTTCATACACTTCCTGCCGCATCTGCGCTTGGGAAATATTGCTGCCCGGCGGCACGCTGCGCGTCAACCAGACGTTGCCGCCGATGGTCGATCCGCGCCCGATGGTAATGCGCCCCAATATCGTAGCGCCGGCATAAATCACCACATCGTCCTCGACAATCGGATGGCGCAAATTCCCTTTCACCAAGGCGCCGTTCTCGTCTACCGGGAAACGTTTGGCGCCCAGTGTCACCGCCTGATACAGCCGGACATTCTGGCCGATGATGGCAGTCTCGCCAATCACTACACCGGTGCCGTGATCGATAAAGAAACTGCCGCCGATCTGCGCTCCTGGATGGATTTCGATACCGGTTACCGAATGCGCGATTTCCGAAATCATACGCGCGATCAACGGCACACCCAAGCCATGCAGAACATGCGCCAGCCGGTAGTGCATGATCGCCATAATGCCGGGATAACAAACCAGCACTTCATCGAGATTGCGTGCCGCCGGATCGCCCTCATAAGCCGCCTTGATATCGCTCTCCAGCAGCATGCGGATTTGCGGTAAACGTTTAGCAAAGGATTGCGTTATGGCAATCGATTGCGCGCGATCTTCATCGCTGAGCATTTCCAATCCCGAGTTATAGTGCAATTCATTTTGAATCTGCACCATCAGCTCGCGCAACGTCATATTCAAGGTATGTCCGACATAATGATCGATACCTTCATCCGCCAGCTCCGATGAACCCAGCCGGTTCGGAAACATAGCCGCGCTCAAGCCTTCCGCAACACTGGCCAGAATCCTGCGTGACGGCAGCCGGGGCGGCCGGTCATGCCGGTTGCGGCTTTCCAATGACGCCAGCCGCAGTGTGCGCAGCTCCGCTACGATACTATCCACATCCAGCTGCGTGCTGCGCAGCAAAAGATCCCGTGTCTGCTTGCTATTGTTCACTCTGTTGTCAAGCCTTGCGCATCAAACATACCTTCAAAAAGAATACTGCTCAGATAACGTTCGGCAGAATCCGGCAATATCACCACGATGGTTTTTCCTGCATTCTCAGGGCGCTTGGCGTGGCGCACCGCAGCCGCGACCGCAGCACCGCAGGAAATGCCTGCCAAAATACCCTCTTCGCGCGCCAGACGCCGCGCATACAGTATGGCCTCTTCGTTACTGACTTGTTCAATTTCGTCCACCAGCGAAAGATCGAGATTATCCGGTACAAAACCGGCGCCGATCCCTTGAATTTTATGCGGCCCGGGTGCCAGCGACACGCCTGCACGCTTTTGCGACAGCACCGGACTCGCGGTAGGCTCTACCGCCACCGCGGTAATGGCTTTGCCTTTGGTTTGCTTGAGATAACGCGAAACACCGGTAATCGTGCCGCCCGTTCCCACGCCTGCGACAAAAATATCGACAGCGCCGTCGGTATCGTCCCAGATTTCCGGACCAGTGGTTTTCTCGTGGATGGCCGGATTGGCGGGATTCTTGAACTGCTGCAACAACACATAACGCCCGGGATTAGAAGCGACGATTTCTTCCGCCTTGGCCAAAGCGCCGTTCATGCCACGTACGCCTTCGGTCAATTCCAGTTTAGCGCCCAGCGCAACCAGTAATTTGCGCCGCTCCACGCTCATCGTTTCCGGCATCGTCAAGGTCAGCGGAATTCCCCGTGCCGCAGCGACAAACGCCAATGCAATCCCGGTATTGCCGCTGGTCGGTTCGACAATCTCCTTGCCCGGGCCCAGCAAACCTCTGCGTTCAGCGTCGTCGATCATCGCCGCGCCAATGCGGCATTTCACCGAGTATGCCGGATTGCGCCCTTCGATTTTCCCCAGCACCAATGCTGCCGCGCCATCAGTCACCCGATTGAGACGCACCAGCGGGGTACGCCCAATCGATAATGAATTATTTTCAAACCAATTTGCCATGAGTTTTCCTTTTTGTATGTGATGCAATTGCCCGCGCATCATAACGAAATTGCGATACTGGAACATAACCGTTTCACTATAGCGCATTCATTCCGAAGCTGAAAGTGAAAACCGGTTGATTTGAACCTGTGAGAAACGACTCAAAACGCAATTTGCATGCGCGAGAACAACACCTTCTCTTCCGCCCGGTTCGCTCCACCACCGGCACCGCCCGTGAAATGGGTCTGATTGTAATCCAATTGGAATTTAATATTGCGATTGAGATACCAATTAATACCGATACCGAAATCCTGCGCTTTTCTAACCGCATGATCCGCATCAAACAAGCCATGCGCAAACGCTTTGTCATCGAGGCTTAATACCGCATATCGCCCGACCAGTTGCACCGCGCCCAACGAACTGATGTTTTCCAGTGTAAGCGGATTGTGCGGCCGGATCCGGCGGAAGGAAGCATCGCCGTTAAACAGCACCCAGGACAATTGCGCTTGAAAAGCATCATGGGTGACTTTATCGGTCACTGCGCCGAGCTTCACATTCTGTTGAGAGATAACATACTCGCCAAGCACACCCAATGGACCGTAGGAATAATAGAGCTGCGGACCAATCCGTTCCCGGCTGCCATCGGCAAAAGCGCCCCGCACATAAGAAGCGATCGATTGCTGGCCGGGAGAAATAAACACCGGCAAGTGAGACTCGCCACGCTGCGCATTGCCCTGCTGCGTGCCATAACCGTACGCAATTCCGAGCCCTAGACCTTTTACAAGCTCAACATCACTATGCTTGAGCGGATGGGAAAACAGCCGCGCTACGAAATCTACCCCACTGTGGTTTGAATAAATCACGCTATCGCGCAACCCGGTGCTATTGTCGACCATTCCGCTGAAAAGTCCGACTTGATATTCCGTGGTACCCCACAAAATATCGCCGAAAATTTGCCCGCCAATCTCGCGATTGGGTGACAAATTGGTGGGAAAAGCACGCTCATTGAAAGCCAGTGCAGTAGCTGACTGCAAGCGCTCTAAGCCAAATGGGGCTTTGAATTTACCGGCGCGGATGTTGAATGGCTTAGAAAAATTACCTTCCCAGTACATATCCAGAATTCCCAACACCGATGAAAAGCTCGGCATGATAAAAACGCTATGCGTTTTATTAAATTTAACCTCGAGTGAAGGTTGAATACGCCGCAAGAAAAAATTGTCTTTGCCAGAATCCGCCGCATCGTCAAAATAAGTACGGGTATCCGCCTGCATAAACCCAGCCAGCCGTACTTCACTTTTGCCTTTATTCCATCGGAATCCGGTTCCCGCATTGCCATAAAAAAAACCCGGTTTTCTTTTTTTCTTTTTCTTATCCGGGGAGGATTTTTTGCTGATGGCTCGCTGTGATCGATCGGAAGTATCTTCCTGCGCAAAAGTGGCGGTGCTGGCCAGAAAACCGCATAGCACCACACTCAGTATTAGCCATAGCCAGGTAACTTTCATTGGAATGAGTGATGGGACAAGTTCTGACACCCATTCAATGCATTTGCTTTGCCGGATGGAAGTAACTGCACATGCTCAGCTTTCTGGAAATAAAAAATCAAACGTTTTTTCTCCCATGCCGCCACGTTCCATACTGATCGCAAACGAATGCGGCGAATCCGGCAACAAATGAAAAGCATAAGTAGTCGGCAAGCCTTGCCGCCGGGCTTGATAGCTCATTTCTTCCACCCAGTGCCAACCGCGCTCAATACGGGTTTTACCCTGTAGTCTGTCAATTATTGTTGACTTGTTCAGTTCCGCATCACGCCGGTTATCTTTTTCTCCCACCAGCACGCACACCGGGATGCTCAGAAATCGGGCGGAATCAAATTTTATTTGCGGCATGCTCAGAATTGGCTGTATCCCGATCGGAAATTCAAGCGTGGAATCCGGCAGCGTATACCAGCCCGGCGCCCCCAAAACGATTCTTGCAACACGTTCCGGATAGGCAAACATGTAACGGTGCACAAACTGTGCTCCACCTGAATAACCAAACAGATAAAGCTTGTTTGAGCTGGCGCCCGTCAGCCGCGCAACTTCGGCCACAATTGCATTGAGCACGATATCCGCGCGGTTGCCTTTACGCCCCAACCGCTGATAATCGGGAAAACGATCTGCGGGAAAATAGGGCGCGATCATTACAACGCCGTATCTCTCAGCATAAGCCGCAAATTCTTTAGCATGCTGGCGCACATTGCGCGAAATGCCATGTACCGTAATAAAAATTTTTGCAGTATTTCCACCTTGCCGTGGCACATACAAAAAGTACTTCTGGTGTGAATCCGTTTGCAGAGTACGTTGCAACACCACGCCACGCTCTATCGGTTTTGAACGCGGCACGATGCTCGTAGCCATAGTGCAAGATAGCGGTAATAGCATCAATATCGCTCCCCAAACAATCTGTTTCAAATCGCAACCGGCTTGCTAATACCGAAAAACCGCGCAACCGGTCCATCGCCGGATAACAACACTGCGGGCGGACCCGCTTCCAGCAAGCGGCCCGCTTCGAGATACCAGATTTCATCAGCCGCCATGATATGGTCTACATGATGCGTCACCATGAGAACAGTCCCTTGATAGCTAGCCAGTATGCGGTCGATGACTTTACTGGCTTGACTATCGAGATTGGCATCCGCTTCATCCAGCAGCAGCAGCGGAGGATTTCCCAGTAAAGCACGGGCCAGTGCAATACGCTGACGCTGGCCTACCGATAAATTCAATCCGCCTTCCGCAACCCGGGTTTTGTCTCCTTCCGGAAACGGCATCAGCATTTCATCAATCCCGCACAGTGCGCGGACTCTGGCCACTTCCTTATCCGGCGCATTGCGCCAGCGATAACGTAAATTTCTTTCGATTGTGCCGCGTAACAAAGGTAGATCGGGTCCGGCCATACCAACCGCTTGGCGAACTGAATTCAAGCTATGTTCCGCCAGGTTTTGCCCATCGAGAAACACCTTGCCTTCATGCGGATCGATCAGCCGCGCAGCCAATAACAACAACGTCGATTTACCCGCGCCATTGGGTCCTACCACTGCAACCACTTTACCCGGCGCTATGGTACCGCTCAGCTTATTCAATCCACCCGCCACGCTGACTGAATCAAACTTCAAACCGCCTGATCGTACGGTCAAATCGGGCGCATTGGTTGTTTGCGCCACCAGGGATGGACTATCCAAAAATTCCTTAATTCTTTCCCGTGCAATACCGGCGCCATGCCAATATTCCTGAATACGCCCCAAGTCACGCAATGGCGGCAGAAGGATACCAACGATGGTAATAGCCGCGATAACCGCACCAACACTGGCAGCACCGGTTGTTACCGCAAAAATACCGGCGAGCAATGTGGTTGCAGATGTCATGGCGGCGGAAAATTCAGTAACGCCTAGAATCTGACCCGCTATGCGCGCCCGGGCAACCATGGAGTCCTGCAAATATTTCCCTTGACGGATAATGTGCTCACGCTCGCGGTCAACCTGGCCGAACACTTGCACAACCGCGATGCTGGTCACTTTTTCATTCACATTGGCTGCCAAATTGGATAAGCGGCGCCGCGATTCTTTTGCCGCAACGCGCATGCGCTTGCCAAAAAGATAAGTCAGCCATGCGCCCATGGCGAGTGATACGGTTACCGTTACGGTGAGCTGCCAATTGATCATTCCCAGCAACAGCAACGCGGATACGGTTGAGACACCCGCTACGGTGACACGCGCCAATCCCATGCTGATCCAGCGCCGCAACGATGTCATGTCGCCGACAAAGCGAAGCGATACACCGCCCCGGCTACGCTTTTGTAATGTCCGGGGAGTCAAAAAACTCAAGCAGTCGTACAACAAGATCCGCACTTCGGCAGCATAGTGCTGCCCCATTTTTTCAGCATCAATGCGTTCCGCCATGCGCAGCCAGCCAATACACGCTGCTGCCATAATCAATCCTGCGACCAGCCATACCGCACGCGTGTCCAACACCGGCTGTTGCACGGTCAGAAAGCCGTCGAATATTTCCTTCACCAGCCACGCCGTGCCAATCGCCAATGCCGCTTGCAATAACCCATTGGAAACAAGGCGGATGAACAGAATACGGCGGTAGCCGTGAAGTATCGGAGGAATTTTCATTGTGCGGACTTAATAATGTTGAGAGTAATGTGCGCTTCGCACGCTGGCTAGCCTGCCAATATTTTCCGCAGTGATGAACCTTGCAGCGGAATATGCAGCGCACTGGCGATCGTTGGAGAACTGAGCGCGGACTTATCAAACACAGGTAATCCGGTGGCATATTCTGTTTCAATGATCGCCAGAGGAGAAGCTGTCAACCGGCCGCTGACCGCGCTTACCGGCAGCTTCTTACGCTTTAAGTTCTCAACACCCGCTACTGCACCCATGGCATCGCCAGCGGCGAAAATCATACTATCCACGGCTCGCGCAAAGACCTTGGAGTCCAGCAAAGCGGCTGTCTCGCGCTGCAACAAACCATCGGCCACTTCCAGCACAATCGCATCCACTTTGGCCGCGCTTAGATGCATAACCAGCGTTTCCACGATATGATCAACCTGTTCCGGCGTAAGCATATAAGTTGAGGGAAAACCGGCGTGCGTGAAATCCAGCGTTAATTTGGATCCCGCATCGGTCATGAGCCAAGTATCCCTGCCGGAGCCGGTGCCGGTCACTTTTGCTGCGCCGACGGTATAGCCTGCATTGACCAGACCACGAATCAAAGTGGCCGCAGTCGTTGTTTTGCCGGCGTTCATCGCAGTTCCGGTTACCGCTATTGTGTAGGGGCGTGGAAACAAACTGACCAGTTTAGGCAGCGCGGTATCCCTCAAATTAATGCGCTGATTATGGCTATCTAGCAGTAAACCGATGGGTTCGATGCTGGTGGGCGCTTTGACGCTGGTGTGACGGTAGTTAACACGCGCTGCAATGCCGCCGGATGCCACCAGATCGCATGCCTGCAAATCATCCGGCACATGCGCTTCAAACTGATCGGGCGCATAACGATCGCCATAGCAGACAATGATTTCGTCACCTGCAAACAGCGCGGAACGCCGTCCGTGTGCCAATTCCAGCCCGCTATGGTGACCAATCCTGGTAACCTTCGCCAGCACCATATCGCCGGCATCGGGAATTACTTCGTCCCCCTGCAACAATGCCGCTACTGTTTCCAATTTTAAGTTGCGCGGTGTATAAGCAATCTTTGCTTGCAGCAAACGCTCTTGGCTGATAAGTAAAGTGTTCATGGTAAATTCCTTTATCTATGAATTCCAAAAAATGCCGGGGTAGCCAATTTTTTAGAAAATAGCCCTCCTGCTTCCCAAAACGGCGCGATACGGCCTGTTTTGGGAAGTTCCACGAGAAGCTGAAATTGATAAACGGGGAGGGGTTAAGAACCCCTCGATGTGGGGATGCTAGCTCAGTACGCTGACATCATCCCAGCTGATGTGATCCGGTTGCACGCCGACTAGCGTGATTGATACATCGGAACCGAAGTTCACAATGAAATTGGTGCCTTCTTGATGAATACCGGTAACAAAGCTGGCCAAGTGTTCCCTTGACGATAAGCCAAGCCCGGTATCGAATACCAGCGTATCATGCTCCAGCGAACTGAAATCATCGATGCGCAAATGCGATGCATCGCGGATTACAAAATCATCGGAACCACGTCCGCCAGAGCAGTCTTCACCGGCGCGCACTGCAATCGCATCATCGCTATCGGTGGGTGAGAATCTCAGTATCCCGGAAAACTTTGGAACCGTGCCGTTGGCACTTGGTGAAACTGTCCATTGCTCCGAAACACGTAAGTAAGTGCCATCGCCATCGACGTCGGCATAGCGGGTTATTTCCGTGCCGAAAGCTTTGACCTCGGTACGAACGACCTCGGTTCCTTCCACTACGTAGGTTTCACTGCCGTCATCGTCGATCGATTTCGATTCCCACACGCCATCATCCAGCTCAAATGCAGCCGTTACCTTACTATCCACAATCGTGAACTTAAAAGCTTTGTGCTCGTGTCCCGATGAATCATCATCACGTCCGTCATGTCCTGAACTCATTTTTTTCTCCTCATTGATAAAAGTAACAAACACAGTACAACATTTAAATTAACAACATATTTCTGGAAATACCTTTCTATCCAACATTCCGTTACTTAATTGGATTTTGTTGTGCAGCAGTCAATTGATTGCGCCATGCTGCTGGCAAATTCTGAACCCAGCCGTTATAAACCAGCGGGATCGGCAGAATACCTTGTCCTCCCATGCCAGGATTAGCTGTAATCGTGTCATCCTTCACGGTAGAATTCGCGGCGAACAGTCCGACTTTACCTACTATCTTGGCATCGGATGGATCGCCATCGTTGTTGGGATCAGGATCAATAACGAGCATCCTGTTCGAGAATTTACTGGTGACATAGGCATAGTAGCCACCGCCTTTCTTGGCGCCATATTGCACACCATGACAGCCCGGATCGCACGGCAGCATGGCCACCACTTCATCGGTTGTCGCCAGATTGGGGCGTGTATCGACGATGGTGATCGTGCCGGTGAGCGTATTCGCCGTAACCATATTTTTCCCATCCGGCGATACCGGGGTTTGCACCGGCAACGCGCCGACAGGACCGGAAATAGCGCCGGATAGCGGATCGTAATGCTCTATCAGGTTAATGTGCTTGATCACGGTATGTAATTTCATATCAACCACCGTGATGGTGCTATCCAGCAAATTAGCGACGTAATACTTGCTGGCATCCGGCATCATGCCGGTGGCCAGCGGATGGCTGAAATGACCGCTCACGGGCAAAATGGCATCGATGGAATTTGTTTTGAAGTTGTATTGCGTGGTATCACCGCTCAGCACATTCGGCGTCACCATGGTTTTGCCGTCATGGCTCATCCAGTGCGCATGCGCATTGCCTCGTCCAATATCCACCCGGCGCAACACTTGAGTAGCCAGCGGACTCAATTCCATCACGGAATCCGTGCGGGTATCGCCATTGTTAGTAATATGCAGCCTATCCGTATCGGTCAGCGTCATCACATGCGCTGGCGCTTCACCAACGGATACGTTGCGGATCAGTGCGCCGGTCTTGCGGTCATAAACCGTCAGTTTTTTGTCAAACCATTGCGTTACATAGATCACGTTCTGATCCCTATCAGTCCACATATTGTGCGGATTGTTCATTTTGATCGAAGGCAGCGCCACCTTGCGTGTTACTTGCCAGTTAGTACCATCGATTGCGGACACGGTTCCCGGTTTGGATTTTCCCGCAGTCATTTCAAATTGCGTCGCCGCCCAGATTTCTCCAACCGCCGGAATCGCGGGATTTTGCAACGCGGATAGATTGATGTCATTGCCGTAGCGCGCATTCAATACGGCGGGCAAATTGACGACACCGATATCCACGCGCACATCCATGTTAGGGTAAGTGATATGCCACTTAGCATTACTGGCGTAGTTCTGCCAGTTAGCCGGATTGGTCGCAATGAAGAATGTCCGTAACAACCGCGTAGCGAGATCGCTGCTGCTTGGAACGGTAATACCGTTGATCAGGCTGAGTGAAGAACCCAGGTCCAGTCCGGTAGTTGCCGGATCGTCCACAATTACCGCACCGAACATGTACGGATGAATACTACAAGTAAATACATACAATCCCGGCGTCGTCAGTGTCAGACTGTCGCCACCTTTTTTGGGATCGGTATTAAATGGCATGCCTGCCGCGCCAGTTGGGTAAATCAAACTGGTTCTGGTATGCACGGTATTAGAGTTTCCCGAAAAATTGACTCTTGTGCCCGGCGAGGTGATGGCAATCGAGCGGCTCCCCGCGACTGACGATCCGGTATCAAACCAGTGGCCTGGGATATCGGTCAGGGCAAAATTGACTTGGTTATCAGCAGCAACACTATTTGCCGATAAAGCCAGGATCGCCGCACCGCAGGCAATAACCTTTTTACTCTTTCTTTTTATTGATACTTCAAACATAGTGAATATCTCATTCAACATTAACTAAAACGGCGGCTCTCGATTCATCATTGATGAAAGCTATTTACGTGTAACATTTTCCCGCACAAGAAACACTATACGTGGGAAAATTTTCCATGTCAACAATTTGTGTGATATTTTCCCACAACATGCTAAAATGTTTTGCAATCATTAGTTAATGGCGTTAATTTCCTCGCGGACAATTTGTTATGCATGGTGTTCATTCAACCAATTCAACCAACTCAAGCCTTTCACCGGCACTGATCACGGCAGTGCGCCGGGTATTACGGCCATTCATCAAACTGATGCTGGCCAAAGGAATCACCTATCCCTTTCTGACGGAAATGCTGAAAGATTTATATGTTGAAGTAGCCGCAAACGACTTCAAAATCGGTGATAAACCTTCGACGGATAGTCATCTCAGTTTGCTAACCGGTATTCACCGCAAAGATATCAAGCGATTGCGCCATGGCAGTTATGCCGACACCGAAACCACACCACAAGCGATTTCACTCGGCGCCCGGCTGGTCAGTCTCTGGAGCAGCGATCCCCGTTATCTGGACGAAAACAATCAACCCAAACGATTGCCAAGATTTGCCCGGGAAGGTGGCGATATTTCTTTTGAGGGATTGGTTGCCAGTGTGAGCTGCGATATCCGCTCACGGGTTGTGCTGGATGAGTGGCTAAGACTTGGCGTTGCTCACTTCGACGAAGAAAACCGGGTTTGTCTCAATACGACAGCGTTCATTCCCGCACATGGCTTTGATGAAAAAGTTTTTTATTTTGGCCATAACTTGCACGATCATGCGGCGGCCGCGACCAGCAACTTGCTCGGTCACAATCAGCCTTTCCTCGAGCGCAGTGTTTACTACGATGGATTAAGCGCCGATTCAGTCAAACTACTCGCCGAGAAATCCGCGCAACTGGGCATGGAATCCTTACTTGCGATCAACAAAACTGCCTTGGAACTGGAAAAAAGCGATGCGCAAAAATGCGAGCCGGATTACCGCATGACATTTGGCATTTATTATTACAGCGAACCGGTCGAACCGGAAAAAACCCCCGGGCACACAAGCGATTCGCATCCCTAGCACAAGAACTTGAATCTATCCGAATGAAAAAAATTTCATTAGCTGCGATATGCCAAGCCAGTCTGCATCGATTCGGTATCATCGCTTTGACATTCTTATGCGCTGTCAGCGCATTCGCAAAAAATAACTGCGATGACAACGCTTCTCTCATTAATCCCGTCATGCTTACCCACTCCGGAATTGGCGGTACCGGCGCGGCTCAATCCGGCGTCGGCGGGACTGGACTGCACGATGGCGGAATGGGCGGCACCGGCAACCCGCAAGGCGGAATCGGTGGAACCGGAAGCATCGCAAACGATGGCGGTATCGGCGGCACAGGAATTGTAGGTGTCATCACCGGCTTCGCCAGTATTTGTGTCAACGGCATTGAAATTCATTACAGCTCCGGCACAACCATCTCCATGGATGGCCAGCCAGCCAGCGCAGGCGAACTGGCCGTGGGCCAGGTCGTTGCCGCCCGGGCACTGGGCACAGGCGATAAACTCACAGCGCGCAACATTGCAGTGATCCATGCCGCGGTCGGGCCGGTCAGCCACTTCGATACCACGAAAGGAGAAATGCAAGTATTGGGTCAAACCGTTCGGATCGGACAAGGCGGAGAACACAGCAGCCTCTCCAATCTCAAAACCGGCGATTGGGTACAAGTCAGCGGTCACCGTCTTTCCAGCGGCGCCATTGCCGCTTCACGCGTCGAGACCATTACACCGCGTGCCGAGGCCAGATTAAACGGCCATATCACGCAAATCGACGAACAGGGCATTGAAGTCAATGGCACCCGCATCCATCACGATGCCAAATTAATGCCGCAAGGTCTCGCGAAAGGCATGGAAGTGTCGATCACCGGCCGTTGGGATGGCCTGCAAATGAAGGCGCATCAAGTTCAAGCAGAACCAACCCGGCAGAGTATCGGCAATGTCGACCATGTCGTGATCGAAGGTTATATCCATGCGCTGGAGGGCAAGGAATTAAACCTGAGTAACCGGATTGTCACATTGGATCCGGGCAGCCCAGTATCCGGCAACGTAAGGAGCGATCTCAGACTGGATCAACGCATTCAGATCAGCGGCCGGCCCGGCGCGGATCAGCGAATCAATCCTGAACGGATTGAACTCAAGCAAGAAGTGCCTGTGCAACTGCAAATTCTGGAAAGAATCGGCAACGATGGAATCGACACCAGCGATCACGGCAAAAAAAATAACTCCGGCACTGAGCCCGAAGCCAAATCGATTCACGGTGACAAGAGCGATCAGAACCAGGGCGGCGGGTCCGGCTCAGGTCATAAAGGGGAATTAAAAAAGGACACTGACAGTAATTCGGGCAAGGATCACACATCCGGGGGCGGCTCTCATGGCAAAGACACTACAATCGCATCCGACAGTGATCAGAAAATAGATCGTCCTAGCTCTTCCGGAAAGGGTCATGATGAAAAGCCGCAAGATAACCGCGAGCAAAATCTTTCCGGCCACGGCTCCTCGGAAAAACCCGAGAAGCCCACGGATGGATTGGATCGCCTGGAGAAATCAAGCGATCACAAAGACAATCTCCGCGACATCGATACCCCGGATAGAGATCATAACCGCGACAGGGATCATACTCTGGATAAAGATCATGCCCTTGATAGAAGTCATACCTTGGATAGAGATCATGCCTTGGATCGAGATCAAATTCGCGATCATAGCGATCATCGAGACAGGGACTTCAGTCATCGCGACCGGGATTTGGATCGCTGAGCAAGCACGCGAGATCAATGGTTTCTCAAATCTAAATCAGTAAAATACTTATTTACTTTTCAAATTGTTAGTTTTATCCTACGTAGGATAATTATACTCAACAATGTAGGAAATAAACCCATACATGTCGAGCACGAAACTAACCCCAACAATAGCAAGTCTCCATGCGCCGATTCATATCATCACCGCCGTTCCAGTTCATTCTGCTTTTATTCATTGCCTGTAATTCGCCCGCAGTATTTGCGAATGGATTCAGCTTCAGCACTGCAACCGATTTCACAACGGGCAAATACGGCGGACCATCCGCGACCGATATTTGGTATGTCCCTTTCACGGCGCGCTACGACAAGGGCCGGGCATCCTTCCGGATAACCCTTCCATACCTCAATATGACCGGACCGGGCAATGTGCTGGGTCCGGGGATCGGCGGTATCGATGGCCGAGGAACCATCATTAATGGAGGCGGTGTCAGTGGAGGCTCCAGTGGCGGCGGTATCGTTATTTGCGATGAACTAAACATCAATTGTCCGGTGATTATCTCCGAAAATGAAAACAACTCGGGCTCGGGTGGAAATTCCGGCTCCGGTGGTGGCGATGATAGCGGCAGTGGTGGCGGAGGCAGCGATGACGGTGGTGGCGACGACAGCGGCAGTGGTGGCGGGGGCAGCGATGACGGCGGTGACGACGACAGCGGCAGTGGTGGTGGAGGTAGTGATGACGACGGTGGCGACGACAGCGGCAGTGGTGGCGGGGGCAGCGATGACGGCGGTGGCGACGACAGCGGTGGCGGCGATAGCGGAGGTATTGACGACGGTGGCAGCGATGATGACTCAGAGGACGCCGTTGGCAAATTGAGACAGCGTAAAGTCGGCACACTCGGCCTGGCGGGCGGTATTCCTTTGGGCGGCTCTGCGCTCTCAAGCACAAGCCGCTCCGGGTTAGGCGATATGGTTACCGCCTTCAGCTACAACTTAATCGATCATGCGCCGACCGGTATCGCTTTTGATATCACCACCCGGTTAAAAATCCCCACGGCCAGCACCAGCCAGAATCTGGGTACCGGCCGGGTCGATTACGCAATTCAAGGAGATCTTTATAAAACCATCTCGAATTTCACACTCAGCGCCACATTTGGTTACCGGATACTCGGCAATCCGTCCCATGTAACGTTTCACAACGTATTTTATGGCGGGGCCGGAATCGGTTACCGGCTATCCGGAACCGTCACTGTGGGAACGAGTTACAACATGGGACAATCGCCCGTGCGGCTACAAGACAGCAGAGACCTCACGCTCTATCTTTCCCAAAGAGTCAGCAACAATATCAGACTCAATATTTATGGCTTGAAAGGTTTCTCGGAACGCAGTCCTGATTGGGGTGGCGGTATTAATTTACGCTATGTTTTTTAAGCCACCCGGTCAAATGTGCAGCAGCCCATCCGCTTTGCGCTTTGCCAGCAAGCAAATCAAATCGCAGGCGATATGCGCCGCAGCGAGCGCCGTGATCTGACTGTGGTCGTAGGGTGGCGACACTTCCACGATATCCATGCCGATCAGATTGATGCCGGTAAAACCGCGAATGATCGCCAATGCCTGCGCGGTAGTCAATCCGCCGCACACCGGCGTACCGGTGCCGGGCGCATACGCCGGATCGAGGCAGTCGATATCGAAGGTAAAATAAGCCGGGCGATCGCCGACGATACGTTCAACTTCGGCAATCACCGCATCGGTGCCATGCCGGTGCACCCAGGTGGCATCCAACACATGTATGCCCATGAAGTCGTCATTCCAGGTGCGGATACCGATTTGTACCGAGTGTTTGGGATCGATCAATCCGTCCTGTACGGCTTTATAAAACATCGAACCGTGATTCAGCGAACTCGGCGTATCGTCTGACCAGGTATCGCTATGCGCATCGAAATGAATCAGCGCGAGCGGCGCGCCAAACTTTTCCGCATGCGCTTTCAGCAGTGGATAACTGATATAGTGATCGCCGCCAAACGTCAGCATGCGCGCACCCGATGCCAGAATATGCCGGGCGTGAGCGGCAATCGTTTCATGGATCGTCATCGGATTATGCACATCGAGATAGCAATCGCCAAAATCGATCACGGCGAGATTCTCGAAGGGATCGAACCCCCACGGATAAGGTTTCATCGACGCCACTTCCGCCGACGCCAAACGAATACCCTGCGGCCCGAAGCGCGTACCGGAACGGTAAGTCACCGCCAGATCAAACGGAATACCGCTGATCACCAGATCGGCCCCGGTAATATCCTTGCTGTAATTGCGCCGCATAAAGGAAAGCACGCCCGAAAAAGTCGGTTCGCGCAGCATGCCGTAAGGACTCTCGCGTGCGATCACGCCATTGATTTTGATGTGGCTGTTATCCGTCATAGTTCAATCCTTCTTCCTTTGTCGTTGAATGCGCTGGCGCAATCTTGTCACTTCAGCACCAACTGGCGATGATAATATGATTGATCACTGCAAATTCAAGATTTTGTGATGCGAACAAAAGCTCATGCCATCGATCATAGCTAATGGCAGCGTGATAACGTTATAATCCAGCGCGTTTTGGAAACATTTCTGTATGAAAGACACGATGCAACAGTCAACCTATCGCAAGCATTTGAGCGTCATACTGCTGACCGCCGGTTTGATCAGCGGTTGCGCTTCGATGTTTTCCGGCACCTCGCAGCGTTCACCCGATGCGGGCAGTCAACGCTACCCCAATCTCACCGCACCGTACAACAAGCCTTACAAGATAAAGGGCGTCACCTACTACCCGATGCGCTCGGCCGCCGGTTACCGGGAAGTCGGCCATGCCTCCTGGTATGGTTCGGAATCGGGCAATCGCACCGCGATGGGAACACGCTTCGTCCCGCAAGGCTTGACCGCCGCGCATAAAACATTGCCGTTGCCGTCGCGCGTCCGGGTGACCAATTTGCAAAACGGCCGTCATGTCGACGTTCTGGTCAATGACCGCGGACCGTTCAAGAAAGGCAGAATCATCGATTTATCGCACGGTGCGGCCAAAAAGATCGGCTTGCACGGTGTGGCCAAAGTGAAGGTCGAGCATCTCGACGAAAAAATCAGCCAGAAATAGAGCGTTTAGCGCATTACCGCTACGCCGCGCAAATGCCATAGCGCGGCAACAGTTCATGAATCACATAGAAGCGGTGCACTTGCAATGCGTCGTGGAACAATTTCCAATGGCTGGTCAGAAAGTCGGGCTTGAATTCAAACTTCTCGCTTTTATCATCCGTCACCCTGATCGTGCCCAGCGCCTTGTGTTTCCATGAGCCGGGCCCTTTTGCGATATACGCGAGATTAACCGGCGGGAAATTGAAATAACCGGTTGCGATACGCTCCAGCCATGCTTGATGCCGGGCATTTTCCTCTTCGTGCTTGATATTACGGAACAACGCTTCGATTCTGGCTTTATCCGTAGCCTGCAACCCGGGAACATTGGCATTCGCATCGCCAAGGCGGAAACGCTGCATGGCGATAAACATTCTCTCCGCAGCTTGTAAAAAAATCGCCGCGTTATCTCTAACGACTTTGTTTTTATGGTGATCTTTGTAGCTCCACTTTAAGTAGGGGCGATCGGGATAAGAAAGCGCAGCACCGTGACCCAGCGGCAAGGTATCGCCCACCAGCTTACTGGCGACATCATCAAACGCATCGCCGAAGAAATCCTTCAGCCGGGCCGCCAGGTAATTGCCGGGATTGTCCTCATCGTTCAGCTTACTGATATCGTTGTTCTTGTGATTAACTCCGGCGAAACCCTGATGCGACCAGGTATCGGAATAAACATGCAAGGTGATACCGAGCCGCTGCAACGCGTGCGGACTGTTCTTGCTATGGATGCACGCGGCTACCATGTCCCTGGCAATGGGGCTATCCGGTTTGCAGACGATTCTGTCCATGAAGGTATCCTGCGGATTCTGTCCGGCATTCGCCTCATTATTACCCGGCAAAAAATGGAACGGCAGCCAAGCCTGGTGGTTGGCCAGCTCGTCAAAATTCTTGTAGTCTAGGGTCTTATGTGCCGAACTGATATGTTCATACATAGAACCATCGGTGAAGTGAATCACACCAGTATTAGTCGCATCATCGACATATTGCGAAGCATAGGCAATGATATCCGCTTCAGGGTGATCAAAACCGGCCAAGCGCGCCAGTACATAAGTTGTCGCATGGTGAAAGTCTTTTTGCATGATCGTCCTCTTACTCGGTTGAATTATTCTGCTTTCGTAAAGTAGCCGATGCAGGCTTTTTGCTCGGCGGGGGTCATAAAGCCTTTGTGCTCGTAACGAACCGGCAAGCCTAATTGCTTCAGCTTATCGCTCCACAACGGGTTGTAGGGCATCAATGCGCACGATTTAACGCCCTGCTGATCGAGAAATGCGGCGATGGCGCGGAGGTTGTCTTCGGTTGCGGTTATTCCCGGAATCAGCGGAATTCTGGGAATTACCGGGATATGCGCATCCTTGAGCAAGCGAGAAAAATTATCCAGCATGCGCTTGCTCGAGTGCCCGCAATATTCTTGGCTGGCCGCCTCGTCCATCAGCTTGATATCGTAATAGATCAAATCCAGCCACGGCAGCATTTCATCCTTGAAGCGTTGATAATCGAAAAACCCGCTGGTCTCTATCGCCGTGTGGATGCCTTCGCGCTTCAAGGCTTGCAGCAGTTTACTGGCGAACCCCATTTGCAACGTCGCTTCGCCACCCGACAGCGTGACACCGCCGCCGCTTGCAGTAAAAATTGGCTTGTCTTGCAACAAACGGTACATCAGCTCATCTACCGTGTACCACGTGCCAATGTGTGTGCCATGAATATCGGTTTCGGGCTTGACTGCTCTGCCTTCCGGGTTCTGGCACCAAACACAGGACAGCGGACAACCCTTCAGAAACACCGTCGTCCGTATGCCGGGGCCGTCTTCGCTGCAATCGCGTTTGATGTCGAAAACCAGCCCCTGTTCGCCGTTCATAAAAAATCCTTCATGGCCGCCTGCACGTTCATGCCAATCGCACCGAACTTGAACATATGCCCGAAATTGCCGGTAATTTGCACTAGATTTTCAATCAATAATTGCGCGACATCCACATTCGGGCGCTCAGCCAATCCCAGGATCGCCCGGGTATCCTTGAACCGGATCACCAGGTCGACCTCATTTGGATCGCGCTCAATCCGGTCCGCTTCCGTTTCGCTGAGCGCTTCGGTCGTCACGATTGCCGCCGGATTCAGTTGCCGACCAAGAAGTGTTTGAATATAGAGCGCCTCCGGATCGGGACAAAACTTGATCAGCACATTCATGTCATCTTGCGGTTTGCGCGTGCGGATCAGGATTTTTCCCTGATAGTAGCGGATGCCGCCCGCAACATTGGGATCTTTGATGACGAAATTGTTTTCAAAAAAATGCTGCGCTTTTTTCGCTTGGGATTCACTTAAACCCGGATTGATCAAGAAGCCAAAACCGAGTTTGATCATTACGGCCATGCCCGCAGCCAGCATCGTGCCTTCCATGCGGTTCAACAATCCGCTCAGCGCGCCGTCCGCTTCGCCTAGCTGGATGCCGGATTTCAGAATATAGTGAATACCGCCGGGTAACGCGGGGATAGTGGCATGCATCGTTATGCTCCTATGGTTTCATGCTGCTCAACACCGCTTTTCATATCGAAATTGGCGCGATCGATGATTTCCTGCCGCATCAACGGACTCAATGTCACATAGTAAGCGGAGTAACCGGCCACCCGGATCATCAGATCTTTATACGGCGCCAGCGCTTTTTGCTCAGCTTCTCCGGCACCGGCGCGGCTTGCCGCCGTTGCGGCGGCGTTGGCGGCGATGAAGTCTTCGATCGAGGTTACGCACAACTGCACCAGCACGCCGCTCTGATCCATGAACGTTTTCATATGCGTGGCAAAAAGCTCGGTATCCTCATTGAAATACGCTTTGCCGCGCGGCGTCAGACTAAGATTGTAGGTATAGCCGTTTTGTACCGTATTCGGATCGACACTGGCAACCGACAGCATATGATCCAGCAGCATGACCGCATCGCCATTGGCTTTGACGATACCGGGACACGGCGTGATGCCGCTGGCAAACGACGCGTTATTCATCCGGCCATTCGGCGTAGCCCGGCTCAGCATGCCAAACCCGGCATGGTTGGTCATGCTCCAGTAACCGGTCAGGTAACGTCCGCCACGGTGCGTGCGATACTTGAAAAAAACCTCCTGGATCATTTTAGTCAGCAGGCGCGTGTACTTGACCGCCATCGCGTTGTTGTAAATGCCGCCGGGGGTTTGATCGACGCCAGCGCCATATTTCGGCGCTAAGCGGATCAAGCGCATGCACTCTTGCAGCCGCTGCGGCGTCATCGCCGCCGGATGCGTGCCGGAACCGCCCGCCAATTGCCGGATACGATCCAGCCAGTTTTTGACAAAATTGTGCGCTTCCGCCGCATTACCGGCCGATGGACTGCGGCCAAAATTAGCATCCAAAACCGCGATCAGTTCCTGCGCGGACATTTTGCCGCCAAACACCAGCGCGTCGATAACACAGAACGAATCGATCACATCGGCCAATCCGATAATAGCCACCCCGGAAGAGTTATATTTAGCGCCGCCGGAGGACACATCGCGAAATTTGGCGCCGCTTTCTCCCGGTTTGTTTGTAGGTCCGTCGAATAATCCCGACAGCAGCGGTGAAGGCCGGACTTTTTCCAGCGTGCGCCCGAGATAATTGTTGAATTGCACGCAATGCCGCGCCATTTCGTCCAACTGAAAGCGGAAGCTGTCGATGAAATCCTGCATCGATGTCATTGCCGTCAACGGCGGAGAGGTATAGTCCGGTTTGCCGTAAAACAGATTGGGATCGTCTTTGCCGATGCCATCGCTGCGGTGCTTGCCGCCAAACATCGCCAGCTCCAGCACCGCGGGCAGCACCAGCAAGGTGGAGCCGGTATGGCCGTAGTGCTTATGGTCGGCATTCTGTTCGATGCAACCGATCGACGCGTAATCGTGCGCATCCGCCAGCGCTTCGTCCGCCGTGACATGATCATGCTTGGCATAATAATTCGCCATGCTGCGGATCACTGGCACATCGCCGTGCAGCGCGGGCGTCGCGCGGGTAACCAGATTCACCTGACAGATGCGTTTCAGATAAGGGGAAATCTCATGCGCCGCCAAAGGCGTGCCATCCGGCGCGCGATGATGCACATCGTTATGATAGCGGGCGTGCACGTTCGGATCGCGGATGGACAGCATTTCCGTCGCTTTCAGGATGATGTACGTCATGTCGTTGACCGCATCGACCGTCTGACCATTTTCCCAGCGCGTGCCGCCCACGGTCAGAGCTTGGTTCGAGCCGCTACCGGCAAACAGCACCTCCGCGCTTTCCGGCGATAGCGGCACATGATCGGAGCAGCGCAAAAAGAAGTGGCACATCAACTCGACCGCCCGCTTTGTATACGCCGTTTTCGCCGCTTCATCCGGCTGCGATTGCCAATCGCGCAAGTAAAATTCGTTCAGCGTCTGATCCAATCGTCCCAGCGAGAGGCCGAAATTGGTATTTTCCTGCAACAGCAAATGGTAGCAAATCCAGACGACGGTCATCGCTTCCGCCAAGGTACTGGCAGGCTGCGCCGGAACCTTGCGGCAAATAGCAGCAAGCTCGTTATTTCCGGCTTTCTCGGCGGCATCGGCCAAATGGCCGGCATAGATCTTGGCACCCTCGTACACTGCGATAACGCTACGCGCAAACTCGATTTTTTCCGGCGTATCCGCAACACCGCTCGCGATATCCTGCTGCAACTGCGCAATCAAACCATCAAAACCGAACTTGAGCACCCGGCTGAAATCCGGTGTGGTATGGGAAACGGCCGTAGCTTTATCGGATAAGTAAAAAGCCACCCGTTCAAACAGTTCCTGGCATTTGGGCGTTTCACCGGCGCTTTTTTTCAGTGGCGGGTCGATGGACGGTTTGCCTTCGCACATTCCACCGTCGACCTCATCGCGCTGATCGTTGGCATAATCGGCCGTATCGTAGCTGCTGTAGCGTGCTGCTTCTTGCACCGTGCGCCGTTCCAGCCAGAAAGGGAAAATTTCCTCGTTCAGCCGTTTCGCCACTTCCGGTTTGATCTTGAACGGATTTTGCGGCCGTTTCGCCAGCGTTTCCAGCTCGGGCCAAATGCAATAGCCGCTCATATCCATATACACAACCGGCCCGACAAAACTGGTGGTGGTTTGCCCCGACAGCAGATCGGTGCTTCGCACCAACGGCGTTTTGTGGCTGAACACATGCTTCAACGCCTGCGCGCGGCGCGTCACCGGCGTCAGCGCCGCATGATCGGGCTGGCGCAGAAATTCAGTCAGTAAACGCGGCAATTCATCGCACACTTCCGGGATCCATTCCGGATCGAACAACTGATTGCGCCACGCCTGCACCACCGGGAAGTCGCTGAGCTGGATATCGCTCAATGCAAGATCGGGCAATGTCTTGATCTTATCGGGCGTGGTATTGGGAATAGGAAAAATAGCGATATTGCCAAGCGCGGACGTATCGGCCATTCCATGTTCCAGATCGATCCGGATACCGCCTCGATTGTGTTTGTCATTACTCATGATCATCCTCCGCGCTGATTAACTCAATGTATCCAACCCTATCGCCAGCCGGTGATACTGCCATGCGTCATCAAGCAGCAAAAAATAGCCGAACAACTGGTAGCGATATTCCGCGGGATCAACCGATGAATGGAACAGTCTATCCAACGCGGTGGAATAAATCAGTTGCCCCAGATAAAGGCCATCGGCGATCTCAACGATTTCATCGAGACAAAAACCGATCGGAACCGGCCCGCCGATCATGGGAAAGCGATAGTGAAACTGAAACACTTTTTTCTTTTTTCCGTCGCCATTATTCATGGGTAAAATCGACTCCCGGTCGTCCACACCGAGAAAAATGTAGCCCTGCCGCGCAAATGGCGACGGCCCCGCCGCCGATGCGGCTTGCAGTACTGCATCCGGAATCCGGTAATTCATATCGATAATCCGCATCAACGGATCCGCCGCAATGACGCGCTTGTCCTGAATATTGTGGCCATCCACCCAATGCGCAGCCGCCTCATTTTCCCAGAATGCCTTGTCTTCACCGGACATACCGCGATCCCAAGCGCCGCTTTTCAAATGCTGAGCGTACACACCTTCGGCATGCCAATAATGCGCTTTGTTTTTTTCCACCAGCATGTAATGCGGGGCGCTGGCCAGATGTGTTTTCAACGCATGCACACGCTCGGGATAGCGCTCGGCCAGATCATCGCTTTCGTCGAGCAACATGCTTAGTTTCCGCCCGGATATTTTTTCGTAGGACTTTCCCGCCCACGGAAAAATATACTTGCCGATACTGTGCCAAATCAGGTTGAGCACGTTGGGTGTACTGTGTCCCAGCGTCAGATCGCTTGCAAGCCTGCCGGGGAAAAGATATTCATCGTCCGGTTTGGCATTGGGATCGGGACAGAAGGTTTCAGCAAAACCGCAGTGCAGATTGAGCGTGGCGCCGTGGTAATAATCGAAACCGGCCGTGCGTGTTGTTTCACCGTACCAATCCGACGTTTCATCGCTGTCGATACGGATGTTAAAACCACGCGCGCCGTGCCCCTGAAATAAGCCATTTTCCACCGTTGGGGCAACGCCCCGGCGGAACAGGCGATTGAGTTTCTCGAAATGTTTCAGATTGTCTTGCGGATTGCTCTGCGCGGAAATTTCAGCGCTGACGCGTTGCAGCATTTGCAAAATCGACTCACCTTCGCGCAGCAATTGGGTCGCTTCGCCATCTTCCGCTCCCTTGGGCGATTCTTCCAGAATGAAAGTAGTGAATTTATGCTTTAGCGCTTCATTCTGTTTCCAACCATCAACCCAATCGGTGATTTCCGGCCAGTGCTGTACTCCCGCCGCGGCGGCTTTCTCACCCTCAGACACACACGCAATGGATGCCGTCTGCGCATATCCCAGCTCGTTAAAGCCGATTTCGCCTGAGCGCGGGCGCAATTGCGGAAATGCATCGTCCGCATAAAATGCCTTGGCATAGGCTGGATCGACCATCAGAAAAAACCCGTTATTCTGATAACCGTACGGATCCTTTTCATCCATCCAGCCCATGGGAAAAATTCGTTTGATATTGTCGATCATCGAACAGTACGGGTAGTTATCACCAATCGATACGACGTGGCCATTTGGCAAAACCAAGGCTCCCAAGCTGTAATGCTGCGTGGCGAACACCAATTGACCTAAATAAATACCATCGTCGATGCGAACGATTTCATCGATCAAGCGCGTCATGGGATACACTGGACCGAGGTCAGGCCAGCGGTAATTGAGCTGATACACAGCTTTACCATTCATTTCCGGAACCACGGAAGTGCCCATGTTGCAAAGAAAATAACCGCCGGTTTTACTATAGGGAATGGCTTTCTCCTTAGCCAGATTTTCCGTCAGCAGCTGGCAGTCAAATCCACGCACATCGGGACGCATCGGCCGGTCTTTCAACTTCCATAACTGGGTCAGCGCAGGCAATCCGATCGCTTGCAGCGCATTGGGATCGGGCGGTTCACGGAAAAAATTGCGTCCGATACGCACAGTGGCCGGATCATAACCGCTCATTGTTTTCGCATCATTACGGGTTTTTATCGCCACCGTTTCGCGCGATACCGGCTCAAAGGTTTTTCCCATCCACAAACCGGCATCGGCATACGTCGCATTCCAGGCGGTAGCCATCCATTCGATGGTGGCCATTATGGATCTTTCCTTGCCGATCAACTGAGCTGATTCCTTGAAATAATCGCTATCCCGTATGGAAACAGGGATGCCGATCATCGGCCCGCTAATGACTTCCGCACTGCCGCATTTAAATAAGGTATCAAGCTTTTTATGGATTTCCGGCCAGCGCCTGCGCTGATGGTTATCCGCCAGGATGCGCTGGTACTCAGCCAGCAGCACAAAGAAACTGCCGTGATACTCGTTCTTCAGAATATCGCTTAATGCCTGAGCCAGTGATTGCTGTTCATCACTGGAGCCCGTTGAGAAATTGCTACTGTTCAGAAAAGCTGTCATGGATCTTCCCCTTACTATTTCCTAGTTAAGTGAGACTGAACGGCATGCATCTGCATTGACAACAAACTCATCAAACTACAATTTCATCTTACCAATCTTTGCAAAAACTTTTGTAATTATGCAAAAGAACATTGATCATTATCAACAAATCCTAAGTGTTTTATCGGTAGCGATGATCTTTTTCATTGCTTTCCAAGGCTTTTCTGTTTTTCCAGTCAAATAATAAGTCTTTTTACCTTATTCCATTTTGATATATCATTACCCCTATCAGGGAATAGAAGAGTTGTTTAAAATCTGAAAATGGACAAAGACTTTTTAGAAAACCGGGAAAAAATGAGCATGCGGAATATACCGGTCGACCGCGCTACGGCCATGTTGTCAGTCATTAAAGAGTTTCAACATCTGCCGCCCAAGGACATTGAAATGGTCGCAGCCGCTTGCCAATGGCACCGCTATGACGAAGGAAATGAAATCGTGCGCTATCACGATCACACCAATAGCGCATTTTTCATTGTTCAGGGTGAAATCCGTGTGATGTATCACAGCCTGTCCGGGCAGGAAGTGATCTTGTGCGATTTGCCCACCGGTGAAATGTTTGGCGAGCTGACGGCCATCGATGGCCACCCCCGCTCCGCCACCGCCATCGCCAGAACCAGCACATTGCTGGCATCGATGCCGGCGCTGGATTTCAAAGATCTGGTGTATTCCAACCGGCTGATCGCAGAAACCATATTGAAACGTTTGACCGGACAAGTCCGCCGCCTGACCGAGCGTGTGTACGATTACAGCACATTGGCGGTACGTAACCGCATTCAATCGGAATTGCTGCGCCTGGCAAGAAATCACATGACTTCAACGAATGTTGCAGTCATCTCACCGTCGCCGACACAAACCGAAATCGCCAATTTGGTCAGCACCCACCGTGAAGCGGTCTCGCGTGAACTGAACAATCTCGTCAGAAGCAACCTCATCCTGCGCCAAGGACATGATTTACATGTGCTCGATATCGCCAAGCTGACTCAAATGGTCAATGAAGCTCGCGGCAGTTTCTAACTGCCTGCACTGTTGTAACATTCCCGGCGTACGATGCCCGATTATTTGTTAAGTTTTGCTTAAATGTGGCAAACTTCGCAGTTGAACTTATTACGGGTAATTTAATTCGTGTCTCCCTACGAGCTTTTCATTGGATTGCGCTATACGCGCGCAAAAAAACGCAACCACTTCATCTCGTTTATTTCACTGATTTCCCTGATGGGCATTACATTGGGAATGACGGCGCTGATCACCGTCATGTCGGTCATGAACGGCTTTCAGAAAGAAGTGCGTACCCGCATTCTGGGTGTCGCGTCGCATGTGCAGATCGGCAGTCCGTATGGCAATTTGAGCCACTGGCAGCAAATCGCGCAAGAAGCAGCAAAACATCCTGCCGTCGAAGCCGCCGCGCCGTATGTCAGCGCACAGGGCATGCTGTCGCATAACCAAGTGGTACAAGGCGTGATCGTGCGCGGCATTTTGCCTTCGATGGAAGATAAGGTGGCCGATTTCTCCGATTCGATGATCAGCGGCGCGCTGGACAATCTGGCACCGGGAGAATTCGGCATCGTCATCGGCATGGAACTGGCGCGCCTGATGGGCACTTTCGTCGGCGACAAAATTGTTTTGATTTCTCCGCAAGGCCAAGTCACACCCGCAGGCATTTTACCCAGGCTGAAACAATTCACCGTCGTCGGTATCTTTGATGTGGGGCATTTTGAATACGACTCCGGTCTGGTCTTGATTCATATGTTCGATGCGCAAAAGCTGTATCGTATGGAAAACGACGATGTTTCCGGCGTGCGTTTAAAACTGACCGACCTATTTCTAGCGCCCAAAGTCGTGCAAGAACTGCCCGCGCTGCTGAGTGTCGACAGTCATATCAGCGACTGGACCAAACAACACGCCAATTACTTCCGTGCCATCCAGATCGAAAAACGCATGCTGTCGTTGATTCTGGCGTTAATCATCGCGGTTGCGGCGTTCAACATCGTCTCGACCTTGGTGATGGCCGTGACCGATAAAGAATCCGATATCGCGATTCTGCGCACGCTCGGCGCCAGCCCGCGCAGCATCATGAAAATTTTCATCGTGCAGGGAACGTTCATCGGCGTTTTCGGCACGATACTCGGCGTGACCGGCGGCATGCTGCTGGCCTACAACGTCGGCGAAGTGGTGTCATTCATTGAAAGCCTATTCAACGTGCAATTCCTGTCGCGCGAAATTTATTACATCAGCAAAATCCCAACCGATCCGCAAATGGCGGACATCACCACCGTTGCCACAACATCGTTTATCTTGAGTTTGCTGGCCACGATTTACCCCAGCTACCGCGCCTCCAAAGTAAACCCAGCGGAGGCATTACGCTATGAATGATGTGGTCATCTCCTGCCGCAATCTGGTTAAGCAGTTTTCGCAAGGCGATCTGGCGGTACCGGTACTGAAAGGTGTCAACCTGGATCTGCACAAGGGCGAGATGCTGGCCATCGTCGGCGCGTCCGGCTCGGGTAAAAGCACGCTGCTGCATGTCCTCGGTGGATTGGATGCGCCGAGTAGCGGCGATATCCGGATTCTCGGGCAAGACATCGCACACATTGGCGAAGAACAACGCTGCCGCCTGCGTAACGGTTCACTTGGTTTCATTTATCAGTTTCATCATTTGCTGCCGGAATTCAGCGCGCTGGAAAATGTCGCCATGCCGCTGCTGATCCGCCGCCTGCCGAACAAAGAAGCGTATGACCGCGCCGCCGATATGCTGAAACTGGTCGGCTTGAGCCATCGTCTGACACACACTCCCGGTGAGTTGTCCGGCGGTGAGCGCCAGCGCGCCGCAGTAGCACGCGCGTTGGTGACGCAACCCGCTTGTATTCTGGCGGATGAACCGACCGGCAATTTGGACCGGCAGACGGCTGAACACGTATTTGATCTGATGCTGGAGCTGAATCATAAAATCAACGCCAGTCTGGTCATCGTCACGCACGACACGCGCTTGGCCAATCGCGCTCAGCGCATCCAGCAATTGATCGACGGCGTTTTATGCGACCTGCCCGATGCATCATAATCACGTAAAAAAACCCATGATTTTCGATTTATTTTTATAACCGGCTTATGCGTACATTATTTACGTACATTATGGTTTTCCCCCAGCGTAGCGCCTTTGTGCTCGTTGCGCTGTTGATCGCCGGTATTGCCGAAGGACTGAGCCTGACCGCATTATTGCCTTTAATATCGATCGCCGTCGGCGACAGTGGATCGAACGATTCCGGCATCGGTAAGTTCATGGAAAAAGCGCTACAAGATATCGGCATCAATCCGACGCTGGATACCATTTTGATCATCATCGTCGGTGGCATGTTTTTCAAGGGATTCGTGCTGCTGCTGGCCAACCGCCAGGTGGGTTATACCGTTGCGCATGTCGCCACTGCATTGCGTCTGGATCTGATCGAAGCCTTACTGGCCAGCCGCTGGCAATATTATCTGCGTCAGCCGGTCGGATCGCTCGCCAATTCCATCGCTTCGGAAGCTTACCGCGCCGCGAACGGTTTCGAACACAGCGTCAATGTGTTGTCACTCATGGTGCAGGTGCTGGTGTACGCCGTCGTCGCACTGTTCATCTCATGGGAAGCCACGCTCGCTTCGCTGATTATCGGTTCCTTCCTGTTGTTTGTGCTCAACAGTTTAGTCAGCGCCACGCGCCGTGCCGGTACGAAGCAGACTCATTTGTTGCGCGATTTGCTCGCCTACCTGTCGGATGTGCTGAGTTCGGTAAAATCACTCAAAGCGATGGCGCGCGATAACGTAGCCGACGCCATCTTGCGCGAACAAACGCAGCAACTGGAAAAAGCCACCCGCCGCGAGGTAATGAACCGGGAAGCGTTGAACGCGCTGCAAGAGCCTATTCTGGCCGCTTTGACTGCCAGTGGTTTGTATCTTGCCCTGGTGGTATGGGAGTTGTCGCTGCCGGAAGTCATGCTGATGGTATTTTTGCTGACGCGTATTCTGGGCTTGTTGAACAAAACACAGCGTCGGCACCAGCAACTGGCGGCGCAAGAAAGCGCCTACTGGGCGTTGCGTAAGGCCGCTGAAGGTGCGCGCGCAGCCGCCGAGAGAGCCACCGGAACACTGCAACCCACGCTGCAACAAGGTGTGACGCTGCACCATGTGCGCTTCAACTATGATCGCAAAGTGATATTCCGGGATCTGAACATCGAAATACCGGTCAATACGTTCACCGCCGTCATGGGTCCATCCGGCACCGGCAAAAGCACACTGTTGGATTTACTGTGCGGCTTGACCGAACCGCAATCCGGCGAAGTCCGCATCGACGGCGTCCCGCTGCATGACATCAACCTGCGCCAATGGCGTCACATGATCGGTTATGTCTCGCAAGACACCATTTTGCTGCACGACACCATCCTGAATAACATTCTGGTCGGCGAACCCACGCTCACCGCCGACGATGCCGAACGCGCGCTGCGCCAGGCAGGCGCCTGGGATTTTGTCAGCGTGCTGCCGGATGGCATGCTGACCATCGTGGGCGAACGCGGCGGATTGCTCTCCGGCGGTCAACGCCAACGAATTGCAATTGCCCGGGCGCTGGCGCATAGCCCATCGTTCCTGATTCTGGACGAACCCACCAGCGCGCTGGACCCGGAAAGCGAACGCACCATCTGCGAAACATTGCAAAATTTAGCCAAGGATTTAACGATCATCGCCGTCTCGCACCAACCGGCCGTCATCAACGCCGCCGACCGCGTGTTCATGCTCTCCAACGGTGAAGCGGAAGCGCTGTCACAGGAAGTGCAGGTGTAATAAGACTCCGCGCGGTCTTAACAAGAACGCTAGGGAAGCTCTGAAATGGTCGATAGCTTATGTTGCAACTCCTGTAGCTCTGGTGCAATGAAATCCCTTCCGGCTCTCCTTTTTCCAAGGGAATCGAGAAAAATTCTCTCGCTCCGCAATCAGCAACCGCGCCATTATCATGTCATGAAAACAAAAACAGCGAACGAAGCACGCGCTTCCTATTCGCCGTTCGCTGGAAGTAATATCCACTTCCAGTTCTTTCCAAAGCGCTAGGAACCAGACTCATTAAATCCACCATATGACGGGAGCGGCTAGGCAGATCGCAGAGAGGAAGTTTTTCACCTTTCTATCAAAGCGCGTTGCAATGCGCCTGAAGTCTTTTAGACTGCAGAACATGCGCTCTTTGATTGCGCTGTTTATAAACAGCTTATTATTGCATATGGGGATTTGCGGTTCGAGCAGGAAGGAATGACGGCTTTAGTGCCCCGATCTTCCAACCAGTCTCTGAAGTCTATACTGTCGTATCCTTTATCAACCAGCAGGTCGCCAGACGGCGGCATGGCATCGAGGCAGAGTTTTGCAACTTTACAATCGTGAACGTTGCCGGGTGTCAGTACAATGACGCAGAGTCACCCCAACCCATCAATCACGGCATGGATTTTGTGTTTGGCCCACCCTTGCTGCGACCAATAGCACTGGCCAAAGCTGCGAAAATGTCTCTTCCCAGATCCCGCGCTCGAACCAGCACACGAAACGATTATGCAGCGTTTTCTTCGGTCCATATTCCTTCGGCGCGCACTCCAACGCCCGTCGGATTTAAGAACGTGAACGATCCCGCTCAATACGCGCCTGTCGTCCACGCGTTTCATGCCGCGTGTATTCGCCGGCAAAAACGGCACTATTCATGACCATTGAGAATCCGTAAATCAGAATAAATCCGCCATGATATAATCTCCCGTCGAGATAATTGAATCATAGCAGACCGATAAAGGAAATCTGAAAATTATCGCCAGTTAATGGTTTCATACCCTAAAGAAGAAAGCAAGATAAGGAGTAATTGCTATGAATGTAACGGAAAAATTTTCAAAAGCGAAAGGCTTTGCGGCGAAGGCTGTGGCGCCCTTGCTGATGGCTGGGATGGTGAATACGGCGGAAGCTGCACCGACTTATACTTTTACTCTGGATGCAGCCGGTCCGGTGCAAAGTACTTTTGGTCTGGATGCCGGGCTTATCGGAACGTCGGCTTTTCTTGATGTCGCTGGCAATATAGAAGAGATGGATGTTAATCCTGCCCCATCTATTCTTCAGTCTGTGACATCCGGCATTAACGGCCATATTAATGTGGGCGGGGAAGAGCTGTCCGTGACCTCAATGACTATTGAAGTCTATGACAACGTCACGTTCGATGGCGCTCCCAGTAGCGAGGACATGCTTCGCGTGGTTCTGGGGATCGATTCAGCGGATACTCTCGGTGGAAAAGACGGGTGGAGCGCGGTTCTTATGCGTAAGGGCGGCGGCGATACGTTTGCTCTTGATGGAGACACTTCCGTTCATGAGCTTACCCAGATTGTGACCGGGGTTTATGGCACGGGCTCCAGTCTGGCTATGCGGTCTGGCAAGCCGGGGGATGTGGACTTTGGCTTCGTAAACGTGAGGCCGAATGAATTTGCCATGACGGCGGAAAGTGTGACTTCTCCCGTTCCCGAGCCGTCGCAGGCCGCTCTTTTTGGCGCGGGACTTGTTGCCTTGTGGGGCGCTAGCGCAGCAGGACGCCACCGGAAGGATGATGCCGTGGCAAAGGCTCCTGCGGTCAATCAGAGTCTTTCTCTCAGCCTGTAGTGAGCTGATTTTGGAATGTAAAAAGGCCGCTTTTTTGGAGCGGCCTTTTTCTTTAGGGGCAGAGGATCTATTGAGCTGTGCATCCAATCAGCAAGTTACACGCTAGGATCCGGATTCATTAGAGCCACCAAATGACGGTAGCCGCAAGAACGATAGCGGCCATAAAGTTTTTGACGTTGCGGTCGAGCCGCGTCGAGATTCGCCGCCAGTCTTTGAGGCGGCAAAACATTCGCTCGATGATATTACGCTGCCTGTAGATGGTTTTGTCGTGGCGGAATGATCGCCGTGGTTCCGCGCTTTTCCAGCCATTCCGGCAACCCCTTACTGTCATAGCCCTTGTCTGCAACGAGTTCCGCAACAGGTGGCATGGATTCGATGCACTTCCGAGCGGTCTTGCAGTCGTGAACATTCCCGGTGGGTCAGGAGCAGGACGAGTAGCTTGCCTTTCACATCACAGACAGCGTGGAGCTTGGTGTTTCGCTCCCCTTTGGGGCGGCCGATACCATGAGCCAAAGTCCTCCCCTTTTCCGCCGCCGGCACAGCGATGAACCTTAATGCAGGTGAAGTGGATGAACAACCGGTCGGGCGCATCCTCCGCGCTGAATGCTTCCCCGATGCCGCGCTCCGTCCACCCTACAAAGCGGTTGTAAAGCGTCTTCTTCGGGCCATAGACCTCCCCAGCGTCTACCGTTTCAGCGCGTGAACGATCCCGCTCAACACCCGCGGTCATCCTCACGCTCTTTGCCGCGGCTGTCCATTGGAAGCAAGGGCACAATCCGAGCCCATTGCGCATCTGAGAACCAAAAAAATCTCCCATTGTCATCACCTCCTCGCTGATGACAATCAATCACGAAAGACAAGTCTTGGAAATCTACTTAATGGGTCCGGATCCTAGAAACCATCCCCGCAGCCGGGTTTGAATTTCCAGCTGATGCTTATTTTGCTTTTTTCAGTTCATCGCATTTAGCGATAAAGGCTTCCCGTGCAGCTTCGTCGTTCTTGAATGCTGTCAGCGATGATTCCATTCCTCTTCCTGAACAATTTTCCGAACTTGCTTCGGGAACTCCGCCGCAACCGATCAGGGCGATACTCAGGCCAATAATACAAACGATGCTAAATTTAAAATTCATTTACAGTCTTCCTCTAAAAATCTAAAAATACACTATGGCTTGATGGTTATATCCGATTTCTCAATCGTTTGGCGTTGGCCCTGCCACACGAACCTAACAGTGCAATTCTACCTGAATTCTCATGGTCTTAGTATTTCTCCGTGGCCATTTCAGGCAAAACGGAACAAAAGAAGGTATTATTTTCATCCTCGCTAGGCCGTTTTTATACAGCCCGTCCGAAGACATAAACACAAGATCGAAGCAGTTTCCCGGAGATTATTCGCATGTCGTGGAGCTTAACGAATTGGCACCGTAACCGGATCCTTCAGCACGAGGGCATTGCCGATGCCGTCTGGCAAAAATTGATTCATCTGCGTTGCCTGAAAGGACTCAGTCTTGAAGAGCTCTTGCGTTTGCGCGAGTACGCCACGTTATTTCTGCACGACAAGAAATTTTACGGCGCGCATGAATTGGAAATCACCGACGAAATGCGTGCCACGATTGCGTTACAAGCGTGCATTCTGATTCTCAATCTTGACCTGGATTACTACCGCAGCTGGAGCCAAATTATTGTGTATCCCGGCGAATTCATGCTGGATTACGATTACGAGGATGAATTCGGCATCGTGCACCATGTGCAGCACGCGGCTTCGGGAGAAGCGTGGTCTGACGGACCAGTGATTCTTTCCTGGCAAGATGCAGCGGAACCGGCTTCGCACGTGGGGGAAAACGTGGTAATCCATGAATTTGCGCACAAGATCGACATGCTGTACGAAGGCCCCAACGGCTGCCCGGAATTGCACGCCAACATGAGCGCGTATACCTGGCATGAAGTATTCAGCAAAGCCTACAAGAAATTCTGCCGCCAAGTCGACCGGCAGCAGGAAACCGTCATCGATCCGTATGCGGCGGAGAGTCCGGCGGAGTTTTTCGCAGTGCTGAGCGAAGCTTTTTTTGAACTGCCGCTCGTGACGCAGGAACATTTTCCTTCCGTGTACGAGCAGCTCGCGCTGTTTTACCGCCAGGATCCGGCAAAGCGCTGGCGTTGATGCAGCGCGTTCATTTCATGGGTATCGATACGTATTGATCCACGGCGGCCAGGTCAATCTCCGTGTAGGTATGGACGACAACATCGGCTTTTCGCAATTTCTCCGGATCATAGGTGGTGGTGATTGCGATACACCGCATCCCGGCGCTTTTTGCCGCATCGATCCCATGCGGCGCATCTTCGATGACGACGCAATGTTCCGGCGCCGAGCCAAGCTGTTGCGCGGCGTACAGAAAAATATCCGGATTCGGCTTGGAGCGGTAGCCGACTTTGTCGAGCGTGTAGATTCTGTTTTCAAACAACGCCGAAAGGTTGAGGTGCCGATCGACGAGTTTCAGCAGATCTTGATCCATCGCCGTTGCGACGCAGGTTTTGTAGCGGCTGCGCACGGATTCGTAGAACGGCAGGAAACCTTCGATAAAAGCCGTTTCATGAATAAAAAGTTCACGCACGATATCCGCGCGCTCATGCGCTAAAGCTTCGGTATCACCCTCAAAATGATACGCTTGCTTCATGACTTCCACGCCTTCGGCCAGCGTGCGCCCGGTGAGCAACGGTTTGATCCGTTCCCGGTCATAGACAAAGCCTCGGCGTTGCAGAAAAATTGCCTGCCCTTTGTCCCAAATCGTTTCGGTATCGATGACAATGCCTTCCGCATCGAAAATGATGGTATCAATCATGGTACCGTTCTCACATTACAGCCGTTCATGCAGCGCAGCTCATCGTTTGTTTTCTATTTACCCTTTTTTAATAAACCGCCAACGCTGCCGAATAGTTCGCTAAAAGTCTTCTCACCGATGGCACCGTATGCCAGCAGCGCAGCCAGCATCATCACGACAAAGAAGCTGAATTCGAGCAAGCCGAATTTATCGTTGACCATCAGATAAAAACCCAATCCCGACAGCAAAGTCACGAAACCGATAATGACAGGTCCGGTTTTCCAGCCGCCGGACTCGGTACGAGATTCGGGCATCCGCGCGGGAAGATCGGGATACTCAGCACCGGCGTGCTTCTGCATCACCGCCAAAGCCGACAATGCTTTTGCCGTAGCCCAGGAAAATAGCCGCGGCCCGTAAAAAGCGCCGGTGCTTTCATCGATCTTGTCCTTGAGGCTATGCATGGCTTCATGCGCCAATGTGCTCTTTTTATCGTCGATGCTTTCCGATCCCAGCAATAGCTTCATCAATAAGGTATCGGCCATCACCATGAACCCATAACCGCCGGTTTGACCATCCGTAACCTGGTTTTGGTCAATCTCCACCCATTCTTCCCGCAACCGGATGGCTTTATCGGGATTGCGCAGCAGCCATTCGATCGCTTGTTTTTCCTGCTCCGGATACCGGCTCAAGTTATTGGCGCGGGCAATTTGCAATACCAGCGCGGCATGAATGGTATGAATGCCTTGCAACGGCCCCGGCGCGCCGAATGAGCCGCGCACTTCATCCCCGCCCTCATGGTAGTAAGCCTCCACCAGATGTTGCAGGCTCTCCTGAATCTGCGTCTGATAAGCACCAGGGTAAGCATCGCAGGCATCGAGCAAAGCGTTCAGCGCAAAACACGTGGGCATCAGCGCATCGGGTTTACCCCGGGCATAACTCCAACCCTTGGTGTTTTCATTTCTGCGGCCCAGCAGCCAAACCAATGCCATGCGTATCGGGTGCTCGTCGATTCCCTTACCCGCCTTGATCAGCGCTTGGATCGCATAGGCCGTGCGCACCAAATCCGGAATATCGATGGCTTTACCGTCATCCGTGGTTAATTCCCGTGGCCATGAACCGGCATCCGGGCCATCCAATGTCTGATGCTTCAGTAAAAAATCAACCGCGCCGCGGATCGAGCCGGTACCGGCATGGCAAACCCCGCTGTCGATCAGCGCGATCATTGCCTCGGCGGTATTCAGCACATTGACATGACCGCCGCGCCGCTCGCCCCACCCTCTGGATTCTTTATCCTGTTGCTGCTCCAGCCAGCGGCCCGCATGATTGATAATTTCAGTGATCCGAGTCATGGAATTCCCCTTTCAATTTCTTAACCCCCGGTATGTCCGGGCGCACGCATGAAGTTATTGCCGGAATGATGTGAACTCATCAATTTGCAGTATGGCAGGATGTGCGGATGCTGGGAAGTAGATCACGCGAGCGATAATTTTTACAGAAATTGCCATGAAATGACAAAATACCGGTTTGTGCAGGCTCACTGAATCTTCTGGACTAACGGCGGAATATGAAAAAAACCGGTTGGACACTCATCATCGCCATGCTGACGCTGGCTGCATACCTCAGCTTATGGCCAGTACCGGTAGAACCGGTGAGCTGGCAAGCGCCTACTGCGCCGGGTTATACCGGAGTACATGCGGTAAACAACAAGCTAGCCGGTATCCAATTAATCGATCTGGGCAATGAAACCGGGCCGGAACATGTCGCATTGCCGCGTGACGGCAAGCTGTATGCCGCGATGGCCAGCGGCAATATCGTACGCATAAATCCCGACGGCACGGCGCAAGAAGTATTCGTCAACACCGGCGGGCGCGTACTGGGTTTCGACTTCGATGTCGCCGGCAATCTGATCGCCGCCGATGCCATGAAAGGATTGCTGTCGATCGGGCCGGATCGCGCTGTTCGCGTTCTGATTAACACCGTGAACGGCGATCCGATCCGCTACGCCAATGCGGTCGTGGTCGCGGCCAACGGCAAGATCTACTTCACCGACGCCTCAACCCGCTTCGCACCGAAGGATTGGGGCGGCACTTTCACGGCCAGCATCCTCGACATCATGGAGCAATCGTCCACCGGGCGCGTTCTCGAGTACGATCCAGCACGCAAAACGGCACGCATCGTCGCCAAAGGGTTCAGCTTCGCTAACGGAATCGCGCTCTCGCAGGATGAACAAACGCTGTTCGTCAACGAAACGGGCCGGTATCGCGTGTGGAAAATTGCCGTAACCGCTAACGATCTCGATGTTGCGCAAGGTTCGCCGCAAGCTGCCGTGCTGCTCGACAATCTGCCCGGCTACCCGGACAACCTGATGCGCGGCCTTGACGGCAGGCTCTGGCTCGGCTTCGCCAAACCCCGCAATCCGGTCATCGACGCCATGAGCGATAAGCCATTGCTGCGCAAAATCACGCTGCGTTTGCCGCGTGCATTGTGGCCTGTGCCCAAAGCTTATGGCCACGTGATCGCATTTAACGAAGATGGCACCGTAACCGCCGACCTGCAAGATCCCGCAGGAACCTATCCGGAAACCACCGCCGTGACCGAAACGCCCGAGCGGCTGTACATCCAAAGCCTGCATGCAAAAGGGCTAGGCTGGCTGTCGCGCTGAACCGGTGAAAGCGGAATTAGCGGCACAAAACGTAACGCCGGTATTCGCAATTACCCACATGTATGTCCCGCAACTGCGCATCCGCAATGCCACCTTCAAAATAGGCGACAAATACCCGCAGCGTTTCTTCGTGCGCAACCACCAGCAATGTCTCATCCGGCTGCACTTTTAGCCAATCGATAAAGCGGAACACACGCTGCTTGTGATCCAGCAACGACTCGCCACCATTCACGCGCGCGCGCAGCGGATCGTGACTGATCGCGGCAAAATAATCCGGTACCGGTTGGCTCTCGAACCCCGAGCGGATATCCGCAAGATCCGCGTGCACCTCGATTGGCACGGCATGATGGCGATTGACGATTTCCGCCGTCTGACGCGTGCGCGGCAACGGTGAAACGAGGATGCGCTCAAACGCCGCATCGCGCAGCTCATGCGCTGCCGACTGCACTTGCGCGATACCGGTTTCCGTTAAATACACATTCCGGTTGGGATCATCGTTGCACAAGCCGAGGTCGTTGTAATTCGTGCGCCCGTGGCGCATGCAGTAAATGTTCATACACGGTCTACAAAAAATTTATATCATCAATGACACTTGCATAAAACATTTTATCTTCATCCTATTAGAGAGTAATATGAAACGTGCAGTCAAATGATTTTTCACAACAAAGGAGTAAGATGATGGGCTCAATCAATCAAGTTAAGCAATATTTCCATTCTTCTTTAGTTGCACTATCTCTCGGCGCTATCGCGCTGTCCCCAGTGTCAGCAGCGGCAGAAACTTTTGGTAGCACCACGGACACATTGCTTCGTGGTAGTGTCGGCGGCAGTTTTCCAGGGGAATTTTATGGCGGTTCTCTGTCAGGCGGCTTTCCAGTTGTCTTGACAGAAGCAGAAGCGCGCAGCTCGGTATTGGGAGCACCCGACGATCGATTTTTATCGCTGCCGGGCGAGCCTGGTGTTTCGGGTACAGCTTTCACCGGCGCTTATATTGAGGTAGGCTTCGGCGCTAATTTTAGCGCCAACAACATACTTAAAATCTGGGAAACTGGAGATAACGCCGAAAGCGCACAGCTATTTCTCTGGACTGACAATGGCGGCAATATACAACCGACTGTTACCACCAATGCATCCGGCGTAATCACGCTGGATCTATCCGGCTATGCAGGTATCCTAACCGGAATGGGGGCTACGGCATTTACCAAAGTAGGCATCGGCGGTCTTGATGTTTTGGGCGCCAGCCAAGGATTTGACTTGGATGCGGTATCCATTTCACCGGTACCGGAACCCTCGACATATGCACTCTTGCTGGCAGGTATTGCAGTCCTCGGCTGGAACGTCCGTCGTAATAAATTAAGCTAATTTGGCAATACCTCATATCCCGCAGCCAAGCTGCGGGATAGCGCCAAAGATTACACGCAGCTCCTGAATTCTCAGATCATCTTTCACAATATTTTTCCGATTTGCTTGAAACAAGCTACCCGCAACTCATTGTTATTAATATTATCAGCGGTCATCTGTATTTGAGCGGTGATGTAGAAATTGCCGGATGCGAATCAAAATATCCATGCATCCGACACCGCATATAACGCGATAGCTCGCTGCCATTTCTTGCGATTATCTTTTGTTGTAAATGGCTACCCCCACCCGGTCGATATGCGCGACCAGATCGGTGTTTTCCAGTTGGTAATACTGCGACAAATCGACGGTATACGGCAGCATCAAATCGTCGATCTGGTCTTCGATCTGCATGAACTCGGCGAACGGAATTTCATCGCCTTTGATGGTCAGGTCGATATCGGAACCGGCACGGAAATTTCCTTTGGCGCGCAAACCGTAGATCAGCACCGAATCGATGGCGCCGTGCTGCGCAAACACAGTGTTGAGTTTTTCCAATGTCGCAGGCGATAAGCCGAATGGCCATTCACCAGTCATGGCCGGTATTTTTCCATTTCCGTTTTCAGCGCAACGAACAGCGGATAGTAATCGCGGATGATGACTTGTACCAACTGTTCGGCGGTACGTTCATCGTAAGTATACGACGAGATATTGCGGCTCTGAATCATCGCCATCCACTGCTCGCCGTCACCGATCAGCTCAACCTTAAAGGCTTCCCGTGTGGCATCCTTTGAACCTTTGATGTTTTGATTGCCCTGATCCTGCAAGAAATCCTTCAACATATTCCAGGCTAATTCATGCGTGAACTCGAATGCCTGAATCACTCCCTGCTTTTCCAACGAAGTGAGTGCGCGCTGCGAACTGAGTTCTACCGCGCCTTGCAGTTGCAATAAGGCTTTCTGGTAACTGGCAAAACGTTGCTGCCAGCGAATGTCGGGGTTAGTCATTTGGGGTTTATTCGTGAATAAAGTTTAGGTCTCGTGAATTCAAGAGCTAGTCGTCGCTTCATAGCTTTGATCGACCAGTGATTGCATCGATATAAATTAAACCCTTCGTCTGTGCCGCTTTGATTTTTCGGTTCAGCATTTCTGTAAAGGTAAGATAACCCTCCAGAACCATAATGAGATCGCCACCATCGATAAACACTGTTTTAATAGCTTTTCCAGTAACTAAAGAGGCAACGACGTATTCGCTAAAACCGTGAATCGAAATGAAGAGTCCGCGACCATACATCTTTCCTTCGATTTTTCCGGCAAATTGATAAATAGCTTCATTTGCAGCGGCCTTGTCTTGCCATTTTGCTTCAATGATATAGTGCTCACCATCATACTTCACGGAACCATCGATTTGCTCACCATTCACGCGATATGATTCCGTCGTCTCCAAATCATGAAGTATCGACAGTTCTCGCAGGATTTCTTCAAGCGCATAACCCCGTTTCGCACCAACTATCTGATCTTGCAAAAGAGAAATGAATTTGTCTTTGAGGCTGGGAAGAGTGGTGCTGGGAGTCTTTGCTGCCGCCTCTTTTCGCTCGCGCTCCTTTCGTTGTTCTTGGATTTGATAGTCACGAATCTCTTGAAGCTGCCTCAAACGCGAAATCGCCTGCTCGGCCTCAGATTTGTTGAGCTTCCGAAGTTCGTCGAAATAATACGGGTCAAAGTGCTTCCAGATAATAAGTGATTGCAGCATAGATCGAAACTGACCAAGACCCGCATCTGGTTTTCTACTGAGATGATCAAACATCGCATTAACAATTGCATAACGATGCATCACTTTATAATCGCCGATGGACTTTATATCTGTTTTTGTACAACTGTTATTCTCGAAGAAGTCAATGATGTCGTCCTTTGGCCATAATAGTTTCAGAATGCAGTCACGCATCGCCAATTTAATATCACTCGGGAATGTCATAGACAGATCATAAGATGGCTAAATGAATTAGGTATTCGCAATTTTCTCAACATTCCTTATGAGTGATACTTATGTAAGTTTCATCCTATCAAACTTTATCAGTTCTGCAGAGTAGCGCCAGACATCCACTACCCCGCCTTCCCGTCCACCCTCGCACGCCAATAAATCGGCGCAAACTTAATCGCCCAAAGACCGAAGCACGTCAGCCAAACCAGTGCGGCCAGCACATAGAACATCGGTGCGATGGCCGGGATGAGGTCGGCCAGAATCCGGATCACGGCGGTTGCCTGGAAACCCAGAAACAGCAGCCAGGTGAAGCGGTCGAGTTCCAATGGCCGTCCGGAGTGGCCGAGGGTGACGCGCGAGGCCATCGCGAGGATCATGCCGGAGAAGAAGCCGATGCCGAGCGCGTGCAGCGGGGCGAGGCCCAAAATCAGATTGCCGGAGGCAAAATACACTAGGCTTTGCACAGCATAGAGCAGCATGGCGATGCCGAACCAGGCGAACGAGATGTGCAGCACCGCCAGCAGGCTGACTTTAAAGCTGCGTTGCAATCCCCAGCGGTACGACAAATACAGCGCGCACCCGGCCAACGGGAAGTCGGCGAGCCACAGATAAGCTGTTAACTCAAAGCATTGCAGCAAGCCGTGCGCGGCAATGCAGCCGAGCATCAGCCACAGCATCCAGAACGGCCGCACCATTTCGTAATTGTCGAGCACGCGGCTGGAGAAAAACGGGATCATACGATGTGAAACGGTCAGTACGATTGGCAGCAGAAAAAACCAGATTCCGGCAACGCGCGCGCAATCGAGCGCCAGCGCGGCGCCAGTGACCAGCCAGACCAAATACGCCGCCACGCCGAACCAGCCCATCAGCAGCGCAACGCTGGTGACCCGGGCATGGCGCTTGTCCTGCGCCGGGGTTGTGAGCAGGATGCGAAACAGCACGTAAACGGCGATGCTCCATCCAGCCAGCGTCAGTTCCACGCCGGTAATGCTGATGACTTTGTGCGTCAACAAGCCTGCATAAAACAGTACCACGCCCGCCGCCATCAAAGCACAGGTAGCAATATATTCTTGCGGTTTTACCTTTTCACCGTTCATCCAGTTGGGGTACGTGGTGAACAAGAAACCGAAAATAAAAAACGGGAAAAAACCATAGATCATCAGGAATGCGTGCGCCCAAGTCGGGGCGATGCTCCAAGCGGTCATCGATCCGGCGATGCCGTAACGTCCGGTCAGGTCGAATATCCACCAAAATACCGTCAGCACGCCTTGCAGCGCGCCCGCCAGAAAGAGGCTGCGATGCGGCGCAGCAGCAAGATGATCGCGAACAGTTTGTAGCATAGTCATTGGGAGTCCTTGCAAAATGGTTTCTCTATCATGGATCTAACTATCTCTTTCATTATCCAATACAATTATTTCTCTTCAATCGGGTTATTTGCTATCATGCGTGTCCCGCATTGCGCAACGAATTTACATGCTCAATATTGATTTGCATTGTCACTCCACCATTTCCGATGGTGTGTTATCACCCGCTCAACTGGTTGAGCGCGCCGCCTTGCGTGGCGTCGAAACACTGGCGTTGACCGATCACGACGATATCGCCGGACTCGCGGAAGCGCGTCAGACCGCCGAAACGAAAAGTATCACATTTATAAACGGCGTGGAAATATCCGTCAGCTGGCGCGGCCGCACATTGCATATCGTTGGATTGGACATTGATCCGGGTTACGCGCCACTGGTTGAAGGTTTGACCGCCGTTCGCGCCGGACGCACCCAACGCGCCGAAAATATTGCCGCAGAGCTGGCAAAAACCGGTATCCACGGCAGCCTGGAAGGCGCATATGCTTATGTCGGCGTGCGCCGTTTGATCGGACGCACGCACTTTGCGCGTTTTCTGGTTGAGCAAGGCTATGCCAAGGATGTTAAGTCGGTATTTAAAAAATATCTGGTCAAAGGCAAACCCGGGTATGCGCCGCATGAATGGGCCACGCTCAGCGATGCGGTCAGCTGGATCTGCGGCAGCGGCGGCCACGCCGTGATTGCGCATCCGGGCCGCTACGATCTGGGCAAAAATGTGCTCAGCGATTTGCTCGACGAATTTTGCGCACTCGGCGGATCAGGCCTCGAAGTCGTTACATCCAGCCACACCCTGGAGCAGGCACAGCGGTTTGCCCAGCATGCCAAAGACAGGAATCTGCTGGCATCGTGCGGTTCGGATTTTCACGGACCGAGGGAAAGTCATTTCGATCTCGGGCAGTTACCTGAATTCCCGGCCGGTTGCACTCCGGTCTGGCAGCATTGGAAAAATACGGTCGCAGCCGAGCTTGCGTATTGATGTTTTGATGTGAAATTCAAATAATCCCGATACCGTTTCACTGTGGCCCAATTTTTCTCCATTCACACCGATACCCCGCATTTGCGCTTGATCAAGCAAGCGGTTGCCATCGTGCGCAGCGGCGGAATCATCGTGTACCCGACCGATTCATGCTATGCCTTGGGCTGCCATCTCGGCGATAAAGACGCGATGACCCGCATCCGCACTATCCGGGAGGTGGATGAGCGGCATCATTTCACATTGGTATGCCGCAATCTGGCGGAAATCGCCACCTACGCCAAAGTCGACAACAGCCAATATCGCCTGCTCAAAGCCACGACACCCGGCAGCTACACCTTCATTTTGCAAGCAACCCGAGAAGTGCCGCGCCGCATGCAACACCCGAAACGCAACACCATCGGCCTGCGTATTCCCGATCATCCGGTGGTGCTGGCGCTGCTGGAAGAGCTCGGCGAGCCGTTGCTCAGCTCCACCTTGATATTGCCCGGAGACGAACTGCCGCTGAACGATGCGGAAGAAATCCGCGAACGTTTGGAGCATCAGGTTGAATTGGTGATGGATGCCGGTTCCTGCGGCATCGACATGACCACCGTGATCGATCTGACGACTGCCGTGCCGGAATTGATCCGGCCTGGTAAAGGCAGCCTCGAACCGTTTGGAATTGAGCATGAATGAGATTATTCAAGGCATTGCCATTTATGCCTTGCCGGTTATTCTGGCTATCACCATGCATGAAGCGGCACACGGCTATATCGCCAAAAAATTCGGCGATCTCACAGCTTTTAACGCTGGCCGCATCAGTCTTAACCCGGCGCGGCACATCGATCCTGTCGGCACGATTTTGGTACCGTTATCGCTGTTTGTTCTCAGCAAACTGACCATCGGTGCGGGATTCTTGTTCGGCTGGGCCAAACCGGTGCCGGTTAATTTCGCCAACTTGCGCCACCCGAAACACGACATGCTGTGGGTCGCCGCTGCCGGACCCGGCGCCAATCTGCTAATGGCGGTTTTTTGGGCATTGATGATTAAGCTGGCTATGGCCATGCCGGAGAGCAGCTTCGCCACGCCGTTGGCGCTGATGGGGATCGCGGGAATTAAAATCAATGTGATTTTGATGGTGCTCAATCTGCTGCCACTGCCGCCGCTGGACGGCGGCCGCATGACTATGAGTTTGCTGCCGCATCGTTGGGCGTACCAATTTTCACAGATTGAGCCTTACGGCTTTATGATATTACTGGTATTGTTACTCAGCGGCCTGCTGAATACCGTGATCGGACCGGTGATTCTGTGGGTTAATACTATCATTGCGTCGATTTTCGGGTTATACATCTAACAACTTCTTTCTTACATTTGGAACATCAACATGTTTGCTGATCGCGTTTTATCAGGTATGCGCCCCACCGGCAGCCTGCATTTAGGACATTATCACGGCGTATTAAAAAATTGGGTGAAGTTGCAGCAGCAATACGAATGTCTGTTTTTTGTCGCCGATTGGCATGCCTTGACAACGCATTACGATACGCCGGAAATTATCGAACAGAATGTCTGGGACATGGTCATCGACTGGCTGGCTGCGGGTGTTGATCCGTCGCAGGCGATTTTATTCATTCAATCCAAAGTCCCTGCACATGCCGAGCTGTATTTATTGCTGTCGATGATGACGCCGCTCGGCTGGCTGGAACGCGTGCCGACGTATAAAGACCAGCAGGAAAAATTGTCCGAGAAAGATCTCAGTACCTACGGTTTCCTTGGCTATCCGCTGTTGCAAAGCGCCGATATTCTTATTTACCGCGCCAACCGGGTTCCGGTCGGTGAAGATCAAGCACCGCATCTTGAATTCACGCGTGAAATTGCACGCCGCTTCAACCACATCTATGGCAAGGAACCGGGGTTTGAAGAAAAAGCCGAAGCGGCGATCAAAAAACTGGGATCGAAGAAATCCAAACTGTACACCGAGTTGCGCACGCTATATCAGGAACAGGGCGATGAAAATGCATTGGAAGAAGCGCGTTCGTTGCTGAACGAACAACAGAATTTGAGCCTGGGTGACCGCGAACGCTTATTCGGCTACCTGGAAGGCGGCGGCAAAATGATTCTGGCCGAGCCGGAAACATTGCTGACCGAAGCTTCCAGAATGCCGGGACTGGATGGGCAAAAAATGTCCAAGTCGTATAACAACACCATCAGTCTGCGCGAAGACCCGGAAAGCATCCGCAAAAAAGTCCGCACCATGCCGACCGATCCGGCACGCGTGCGGCGCAGCGACCCGGGCGATCCCGCCAAGTGCCCGGTATGGCAATTCCACTTGGTTTATTCCGATGACAAAACCCGCGAATGGGTGCAACGAGGATGCAAGAACGCTGAAATCGGCTGCCTGGATTGTAAAACCCCGGTGATTGACAAAATTCTCGCGGAACAAGCCCCGATGTACGAGCGCATCAAAAAATACGAAGAAGATCCGACACTGGTGCGTAACATCATCGCGGACGGCTGCGAAAAAGCCAACAAGCTGGCGGAAGAAACCATGCGCGACATCCGCGAAGCGATGGGGCTCAGTTATTCCTGATATGTTTTCCACTGATTGAAACGGTGAATCTGGTTATTGATGTTGCAGAACCCCAGCCGGTCGCCAAAATCTGTGGCGAGCCGTTGCTGGAGATCCCACAGGATTTGTATATTCCGCCGGATGCGCTGGAAGTTTTTCTGGATACCTTCCAAGGCCCGCTGGACTTACTGCTGTATCTGATCCGCAAACACAATCTGAATATTCTCGATATTCCGATGGCCGAACTCACGCAGCAATATATGACTTATGTCGAAATGATGCGCGTTGATCAACTGGAATTGGCCGCCGAATATCTGCTGATGACCGCGCTGCTGATTGAAATAAAATCGCGCATGCTGCTGCCCAATCCCAAGACGGCTGTGGAAGAAGAACACGATCCCCGCGCCGAGCTGGTGCGACGTTTGCTGGAATACGAGCAAATGAAAACAGCCGCGCTGCGCTTGAATCAATTACCGCAAGCCGAGCGCGATTTCAGCATTATTCAAGTGTGGATAGAACAAAAACGGACCGAGCAATTACCCCATATCAATATGGACGATTTACGTAACGCCTGGGCAGCTATTCTGACGCGCGCCAAAGTCAACCGCCACCATCACATCAAACGCGAAACCCTATCCGTGCGTGCTTATATGAGCCAAGTGCTACGCGATCTGCGCGGGTTTGAGCAGGTTGAATTTTATGACTTATTCAGCCCCCTGGCCACCGTCGCTGAAGTCGTCGTCACTTTCCTGGCCATTCTGGAACTGGCCAAGGAGTTGCTACTGGAAATTTGTCAATCTCCCGATAGCGGAATGATTTATGTCCGTTCGATCAATGCCGCCTGAGTATAGTCAGCCTGAAGTACAGGATTCGCTCAGCCCTGCAAAAACCAGGCAAATTCTGGAGGCTGCTTTACTTACCACGCCAGAGCCTTTACCGGTCAGCGAATTACGGAAATTATTCAATAACGAGTTAAGTGCTACGGTCTTGGCGAATTTATTGGAGGAAGTTCGCGAGCAATGGCGCGATAGCGGCATAGAACTGGTCACTGTGGCCAGTGGCTGGCGCTTTCAGACCAAAGCGGAGATGCAACCGTATTTGGAACGCTTGACGCCACAAAAAGCGCCGCGTTATTCCCGTGCGATTCTGGAAACGCTCGCGATCATCGCTTACCGCCAGCCGGTTACGCGTGGCGATATCGAAGAAATACGCGGTGTCGGTGTTTCCAGCGCCATACTCAAAACACTCGTGGCACGCGGCTGGATTGAAGCGGTCGGACACCGCAATGTGCCGGGAAAACCGGAACTATTTGCCACTACAGCGCATTTTCTCGACGACTTGAATCTGCGCTCGATTGAAGAACTGCCACCGCTGGAAGAAATGAAATCCTTGCTTGAATCCGGCAGCGAAAATGAACATCTACCGTTGGAACAACCGGAAGCATCCGGTCATTGAGATTTTGCCGCGCGCTGCACTTCGATCAGCGCCGGCGTGAGATGCGGCGCGATCACTTGCAGCAAATGTCCAAATATCTTCGGATTTCCGGCAATTATCTGGCCACTTTCCAATTGTGTTTCATTGCCCTCGAGATCGCCGACCAGTCCGCCCGCTTCAGTAATCAACAAACATCCGGCCGCCATGTCCCACGGCGCCAAACCGATTTCCCAAAAACCATCGTAGCGACCGCACGCGACATACGCCAAATCCAATGCAGCAGAACCCGGACGGCGGATTCCTGCGATACGCGGCACGAGGTCTTTCAACATAGCAAAATACGCATCGATGTGCGTCAAATCACGAAACGGCAAGCCCGTGCCGATCAGGCAATCGTCCAGCTTGTTGCGTTTAGCGACGCGAATGCGACGATCATTCAGATAAGCGCCGACACCGCGGCTAGCGGTAAATAATTCATTATTCGTGGGATCGTAAACCACCGCATGACTCAATGCACCTTTATGCTTGAGCGCGATGGAAACCGAGTACTTTGGAAAACCGTGCAAGAAATTGGTCGTGCCATCCAGAGGATCGATAATCCACTGATATTCTGAACTTTTCTGATCGCCTCGGTGCCCGCTCTCTTCCGCCAGAATCGCATGATCGGGATAAGCGGTCTGCAACACCTTGATAATGGCTTCCTCAGCCGCGCCATCGACCTCGCTGACATAATCGCTGTGCGATTTTTTCGATACATTGAGTAAATCCAGATTTTGCGATGCCTGATTGATAATACTACCGGCACGGCGCGCGGCTTTCACCGCGATGGTCAGCATGGGATGCATAGTGTTGATTCAGCTTTTACAAAAAGCGCGATTTTATTATGAATCGAACTTACTTGCTTGATTTTATAGTGCTGCGGATTGCCTAATCAAATAGATTGAATTTATTTCGAATGACAAACCAGGATATAAAAAACCCGCACTTCAATGCGAAGTGCGGGCTTCTTGAGAACTAAAGCTTTATGCCTTAAGCACTGATACGGCGGCGTGCTGAGAAGCCAATCAAACCTAAACCAGCCAGCAACATTGCATAGGTTTCTGGTTCTGGAACAGCCATGATGTATTCATAACCGAAAGTAACAGTATTAGAGTGACCAAGTGCTAAATCAGACTTAGCATAGACGGTTCCCAGATTAAAACCCAAGTTGATTGAGCTATCCGAAAAACCTTGGCTACCAGCTTGTAAAGCAGAAAAAATGGTAACAGGACTAACCGGACTGCAGCAGCTAAACGGATCAACATACCCAGCAACATCAAATGCCCCTGCACTGGTGGTGTTAGCCAGAGTTAACGACCATCCATCCGCACTGGTCGCTTGTACAGCAGCAGCGCTGCCTGATCCCAGGATCACATTTGTTGTGCCAAATCCGACACCGCCTGGAACACCTTGGTCAGGATCAACACCAACGCTCCATTGCACATCGGTAGCATCAAAACCCGTGTTGTTGGTCAATTGAATTTGAACAGCTACGTGGCCGCTCGCTGGAATACTGACTGTTTCGAGCAAACTCCAGCCACTGCTACCAAGATTAGTAGTAACGGAAACGCTGCCGCCGCCTACGGAATAAGAAATCGTACTAAACGGATTGGTACCGGTCACCGAATCAGCAACGGCAACAGGCCCGCTACTGTCATAGAGCGACCAGTTAGATGCGAATGTGCCCAAATTAACAAATTCTCTGCCGTTGAAACTTAAGCCGAGTGCGCCAGAAGGTGAGAAATAACCTGCATCGTCAATCGTTGCGGAAGTAGTGCCGAAACCGCTAATCGCGGTTGGTGCAGCTTGAGCTGTGGTAACGAATGCACTGCACAAAGCCAGCGCTACAGCTTTTGTAATATGGTTTTTTAATTCAAATTTCATAATTATTACTCCTTATTTTAAATTCTAAGACCACTAAATTTAATTAATTTTTCATATATATATACATATATCCCCCTTTTTTAGGGGTATACATATTTTGTCGATAAAATGCCCATATTGCAATAAGGATTTTGCTTATATTTCAATTTTTTTTTATTACCCAATAATCCGACATCACGAATGATAAAAAAATCATTATTATTCATTAAATTATAAATAATTCAAAAAAGATATTGCGGACAAAAATATTTCAAAATATCTGACAAGAATTCTTATTGAAATTTTTTATTTTCACTGTTTTAACAGTCTCTTTTTTTAAATTCATCCAGCAATTTTTATAGGTCATAACAGCAAATAACGCACGCTATCCGCTTCTTTTTGCTGCTTGGCATGCTGCAATTCGTTCATAGAATAGCAATCATATATTCACGCCTTAATGGGCAACGGGTCCCAATCAGCTGCGGAATCTCTTCAATCTCACCGAATGCCTATCACAAAATATTATAAGAATCAGTATGACGGATAGATTACATAACAAAGTTCGTGTGCTTGTTGCTGAAAATTTTGATCTTATTCGCATTGGCCTACGCGCTTTATTCAAGGATCACGCTTCCGTGCATCTGGTCGCCGAAACCGGAGACATAGCAAATCTTTTTGCGCTGGTAGCTGAGCATCGCCCCGATGTGGCGCTCATTGATTGGCAGTTAAGTGAAAGTATCGATGCTGAGCACATTTGCAAATTAACGCGTTTGCACCCTCAAACCAAGGTGCTGGCATTTTCTGATTGCATCAGCGAACCGATCAATTTACTCGCA
>FSSH01000914.1_pt1 | contig 59242 bp, 80 predicted proteins | sample 1166101 | NCBI WGS metagenome assembly FSSH01 (sample SAMEA32972668, study PRJEB13176) | freshwater metagenome | biome: Drinking water system; feature: Biomass in drinking water that filtered by 0.45 um membrane; material: drinking water | place: USA | collected 2012-12-20 | depth 0 m | reverse complement strand
GTATTGACGACGCTGCGGATGATCAACCCACCAATTGCCGACCGCCATCAAGACTGGCTGCTTCTCTTTCGTCATCCCAATCTGAGTCTTTTGATTGCGGTAGCGGTTGCGGAAGTCTTCAAAAGACTGCTTCTGGATGCGGGTCCGGTTCATCCCTTCGTCAAGTTGTTCTTCAATGATCCGGCACTTGCCGCCGATGCTTCCGATGACAGCGTGTTTCTCGTTCAGAATCCGTAGCCAAGGATCTTCAACTTCTTCCTTAGCGCGCTCCATCTGTCGAAGAGCATACTTCTCAGCGCGCGAACCGAGCTCTAGCACTGATTCGCTGATTCCAAATTCTTTATCTGTCAGGATAGAGAAGATTTTGTCGTCGGGCACGCCGCATCGAACGAGATTGCAGCAAACGTAAAAGAGCCATGCTGAGCGCGAATTGTCGCCCTTTAGGGGCTGGTCAGGATGTCTGCCTTGTACAATGGCGACTTTGACGCGGTCTGGAACTGACCATTCGTCCAGCTCGTTGACGTCTGCAAGACGCTCAATATTTCCACTGATTTCAACTTTAGGCTTGGACGACAGACCGCCTTCAGGCAACTGAACCGACGGAGCAGGCGTGAACTCAGAGAGTTCGTACACAAGATCATTAAACTCGACCACTTTGGCGAGCTCTACCTGCCTACCCTTCTTCAACTTCCGCGCATCCGGGATGTTCAAAGTCCCCGGGAGGCGCATGATGCGGTCGATATTGTGACAGTTGTCGCCGCCGAACAGGCGCTCAAGCTGCTGATTGTAGCGCTTGAGGTCTTCAGCCTTGGCAAGTTCGCCGTCTATCGGGGCGGGCGTCTTTAGTCTCCAGAATGCCTGATATCCGCCGCCGCTGAAGACGATGCAGGTAGGAGCTGGAATACCTTTTGGAAGCTTGTCAGTAAGCAGCGCTAGCGCTCGGCTGCGCTCTTCTATAATATCTTCACCGGCCCTAGGATCAACATCAACATGGAGCCACGCCAGTTCCTTTATATCTTCGCGCTCGGCCTTCTTCTTGACATCACGTAGAACCGGATTGACGTGGAAGTAGATATTTCGTGAGCCGTTATAGGACGCAAGCCATTGCGCCAGAGCTGCTTCATCGCGCGGATAGAACGTGCGAGTGTCAATCGCTTTCCTGTCGGTCTGGATGCTAGTCAGCGCCCATGGACCTTCCGGCGACCATCGCCGGAGGAAAGATATCGCCGCCGCGTTATCTGGCGAAGGAGGGAGCAATCAGCTCTCCCAATAGCAGAGGAGAGCAGTAGGATCGGCGTTGCCGACTTCCATCTGATTGAGCCAGTAGCGGCTAATGCCTAGATCGTCAGCAATCTCGGCTTGCGTCTTGCCGCATCGGCGACGCATCAACCGGCATTTCTCACCTGACTTCAGAGAAGAGAGCTTCGGTGCTGGAGCCGGATACTTGACGGTGTCACTCTCGAAGAGCTGATAGTTTTTCCTAGACGCCCCTAGTCCGAGTCGCTTTGCGGCTTGAACTTGGGACTCTCCTCGACGAAGTCGGTCGATGAGGAGCTTTTCTCCGACTGTGAGGCGTAGTGTTTCAGACATGCTATCAACTCATGATCTATAAGACCGTTGTCCCATTTCTTGAGAGCGAGGGACCTTAGCTCAGCCCGTGTACTTTGGCCAATATGCTCAGCGGCGACTTCTCCTGAGAAGAGGAGCCATTCTCGGCCGCACTGAAGAATCAGATACGCTCGCCCGCCTTTGCGTTTCCGCCGCTGCAGCCATCGCCTTTGCTGCAACGTGAAGTGATTCATTGGAACCTTTGAATCTGGACGAGCAGGCCATCTGCGAATCCACTTGCACTCGATCCATCCAAGGATACATTCTATATCAGGCGTTCCCGGACGCGTTTTGTTCTCCACTGCCATCGCGTCCAGATGCCTCAGCGCCTTGACCACTCTCTGTCGCTGACCTTGCTCGGACACTGACGACCTCCACTCCAGCTTCTCTATACATCTTCATCGCACTATCAAAGGCCGCGCGCCAGCGCTCTATCTTACTCACGTCTATTTCTGGATGAACCACCCGGATTATTCCAGCTTGAATCAGTGTTGATGCGCACCTGTCACAAGGCGGAATAGGAGTTACATAGATAGTGCATCCCTCCACCGATTGACGCGCAGATAGAACAGCGTTTGTTTCAGCATGCACAACGCGCGAGTACTTAGTCTCTTTTGCCGTGTATAGCTCATCCGCATCGTCGCAGCCACTTGGGAAACCGTTGTAGCCGACGCTGACAACAAAATTACCTGGACGCGTGATAACTGCTCCACACTTGGTAGACGGATCTTTAGACCACAAAGCAACCTGCTCTGCAAGCGCAAGGAAGCGCGAATCCCACTTCGCCTGTCTAGCAATGCGCTCGTTGATGAATGCAGCATAATATTTGAAGTTCACGGGAAAGGTCTCCTGTTCTTGTTCCGATTGTGTGAGTTCGCTTTATCGATCGCAGATCGTAGATCCTTGATCAGGTTCTCTGCTTCTGAGGCTGTCAGAGTCGCATAGAGAGTGATTCCATGCACACCCTGAAGCTCTACATTTACAAGAGCATGGTTTGTTGAATCAATGTGGACAGTTGCGCTACGCATAGTCTAGATCCTTGAGCTCGCCCCACGACTGGCCTATTTCGACGTCTACCCGGAAGGGGACTTTAGTTCCGGGAATGCAGGTGCGCATGATGTAAGAGAGCTTCTTTGCGTCTTCTACTGTTCCGCTTCCGTTAGCTTCATCGTGAACTTGGATCTGCAGATACAAGCCTTCTGCGTCGGCAAGGACAAGCGCTTTCTTCATTTGATCAGCGCTAGAACCTTGAATAACGCGGTTGAGCGCCTTGTGCGTCCAGTCGAACGTTCCATCAGCTTTCTGCGGGAAATGCAGAACTCTTTTAAGAATGGTGCGGACGTAGCCGACTGATTGCGCCTTCTCACCCGCCGCCTTGGCGAGTTGTCGGATGAAAGGAGCGCGCTCGTCAAACTGATCCAGGACGGACTGACCTTCTTCGCCTGCAGTTTCCCAGACATAGCCCTCCCGGGCGTCTTGACGGGCTTTAAGCGCTTCTTCTTGCGTGTCATAGAATAGCACACGTTTCTCAGAGCGCAGCCGCAGCGACCATCTAGTAGGAACGCCGATGTCCCTACAAAGCTTGGCTCCTCCTTCTCCATAGCAGAGACCGAGATAGATGTTTTTGCATCGGCTGCGGCTGCGCTTGAAAGTGTCTTTATCCATATTGGCGACCGTCTCGTCGCCATACACAAGCCGCGTCATGAAGTCATGATTATCCAGCTTAGGATCGTCCCAGTAAGCCTGAGCAGCTTCGCGCGCTTTCGGGAGATTCATCACCGCTGCAAAGTGCGTCGTCCAGCGAGGCTCTTGCTGAGAATAATCATTGCTGTACCAGATTGTCCCTTCTTCAGGAATGTAAATCTTGCGCCAGAAGCTGGCGAACTCATCTCTAGAAGGCTGTTGCTGAAGATTAGGGTTCGTCGCGGAGAGTCGACCGTAGCGCGCTCCTTTCTGATCACCTCCATCGTCTTCGCGCGCGATCTGATTGAATGTACAGTGGATACGTCCATTGACCTGATGTGACCTGATGCTTGCGGCAAACGTAGTCCGCAGCTTGTTCACCTTCCGGGCTTGCTGCAAGGCGCTCGCAACAGGGTGATTAATGCTGCTGAGAACGACTTTGTCTATATTCGGCAATCCTTTCGCTGTCTTATGCAGCTTTACGCCGAGAGCTTCTAGCGCTGGAGCAAGCGCTTTAGCGGCGTAAACGTTGCCAAGACCGATATCAACACCTGTCTCACGTTTGACAAGATCTAGAGCGTTGCGTTCTTCAGCGATGGACCATTCTTCAACTTTGCGAAGATGATCCATGTCAATGCGAACGCCGCGCTCTGTCATTCGGATGAGTACAGGCAGGACTTGGGATTCTAGATCATAAATCTCCCAGAGATTTAGCTCATCTATGAGCTTTTCCTGTTTCCGCAAAATCTTTAAAGGCTGCTCGCAGTCAACCTCAGCATATCGGCCTACAAAGCGCGCGGCGAGAAGATGCATTCCTGCCTTAGGGTCTACTCCGTATTCTAGAGCAGCTTGCCTTAAAAGCGCTTCGTCTTTGCCTTCTAGGCCGTGACGAAGAGCAATGTTCTGGAGGCTAAAACTATCGTGCAGCTCGTAAATTAGTGGATCGGCGATCTGAATGTCGCGGAAGAATTTGACACGCGGAAAGTTGATTGCTTCAGCTTTAAGATATTGCAAGTCATATGGTAGATTCGCCCCGACGAGAATGCCTTCGAAAGAAGCAGCTTGTTCCCGCACATACCCGAGCACTCCTTCCACTGGAAGGTTGTCGCCGCCCTTGTGCCTTATAGGCAGATAGAATGAAGGACCGTCTTCAATCGCAAAAGAGATCCCGGCGATGTAGCCGCCGCGACGCACGCCTGTCCCGAGCTGCTTGATCATTGGATCGCACGTCTCACAGTCAATCGCGATGCGCTTGGCTTCATTCCAGCGCGGAAGCTCGGTCAGCTCCGGAGGACGCCACATTGCGTCAGGCTGAAATAGAGGGATTTGCATTCAAAGGAACCTTGCCCGTCTTGATAAGGTAAAACCACTGCTTTTTCTCTTCCGAGTGCATCAAGATCGATCGATCTACATCTCGATAAGGTAGGTTCCTATACTCGACTAAGTCGTCTCCCTTTGGATCTATTCGGCAGAAGTGCACAAAGCAAGGCTGAGGATTATGTATCAACCTAAGTTGGATCATATCATCATCAAACGGATTCAGGGCAAAGTTCTTGCTCTGTGGAAAAGGAGCAATGAAGATATGAAGATTCCGATCACTCTCACAGTGCTGATGAAACTTCAGCCATGAAGATTGCAGTACCCATCTTCCGCGTGTTGCTTTGAACATGGCCACACGAACTCGAGTTTTGAACCGGTCTAAATACTTTTCATCATGATCCCCGAAGTATTGGAAGATCTTCTCACCGGGACGCTTCGGGTGCTCCATCTCTAGCATCATGAGAGCATCAACTTCAGCTGATCAACGATCGCAATAGCGGTCAGGAGGTCTTCTTCTGAGTCCCATTCCATGACAAGCCTGCAGAACTCTTCTTCCAACTCGTTCAGGCCATTCATAGCGGCGAAGCTCTCAGCTGATACGCGCTGAAGGGGATTGTCTTCAACAGAGATTTTTCCTTCGCTATAAAGCTCCAGGAGCTTCCTGATAAAGTGCTCAGCTTTATTCAGGTCTTCCAGCTTGTTCTTGAACCTATGACGGGCGACATACTTCGTCGCGCAGCCTTCAAAGTATCCAAGACGATTGAATGCAACCCAATCCCAATGCTGAAGGCTTCCGCCGCGCATGTAGTGACTGCCGCCGTGTTGAATGTCATTAGCTCGCATCTTGATTCTCCTTGTAATCCATCCAGTGTTGCCGCGTTCCGTCCGGAAGATGATAGCTCCAGTCTCGGACTTTCGGTCCCATAAGACAGAGGGTCAGCATTCCACCCTCAGACACTTCCAGAATGCGATGAGCATCCCAGTAGACGCCGCGCATGTAATTCCAGAAGCGACGTTTAATGATGAAGTCTTTATAAGACTCATCCGTCCTGATAATGCGTCTCTCAACGTACCATCCATAGATGAAGATCGACAGGAAAGCGCTCGTATGATCATGGGGGTCGCCAGAGTCAGCCTGTTTGATCCAGTTCAACGAAGCCGCGAACCAAGGCGTCTTGAACAGGAATAGCCGCGTGAGATACGGCTCTTGAGCGTCTGACCAGCGCCAGAAGCACCACTTGATCCCTGTGCCAGACTTGTAGATCCTGTTCCCAAGGAGTTTCACAGCTCGCTCCCGGCTAAACGCTTTGCGACGCCAGCTTGTTCAGGAAGTACACCAAACGCCTGATAGTACTGAAAGAAATCTTGAGCTCGCTGGGGAAGAGGCTTTTCATTCATGAACCTTTTGACCTCAGACAACGCCTCTTCGACATAACGGTTCCCTTGAGCTTCCTGCTCTCTACACCAGAGATAGAACTCAAGGACATCACAAGCCTTGAGCATGGCATGATCTTCGTGGCTGAGGTCTACTTCAGCCGGGAGACCGATGGAGCGACTATACGTCGCTTCCAGCTCTTCGAGCTGGCCACGGAAGCCGCTTACATACCGAAGCGTCGGAGCGGGGATATCTCCGAAGATGAACTCAGGCGTGTCGTGTGTCAGGCAATAGATCGCCAGCCTAGAGAAGTGCTCAGGCCAAAGATAGAACATTATCAGAGCAACACCATGCTGATGAGCGGCGTTGCTGTAACTTCCATGATGAGGGATTCCGTGACATCGTTCAACTTTGCCGCCAGCGCGCGCCTGAAGCAGTTTCTGAGTCTCAGCGAACGACATGAAGAACCCCATCGTCCTTAGATCTCAGGATCTTCTCTAACCGACGCTCTAGCCATCCTTCAGCTGCGATTCGCCAGTCCTCAGCGACGCATTGCTGCAAGATCTCGGTCGCCAAGGCAAAACGCTCTTCCGGCTCTTTCTTCCGATCTTTCCAGGCTTCATGAGCGCAGTACATCGGTCGCACCACGCGACTGAAGAAGACGTCATGAAACTTGTCTGAATTCGGATAGTTCATGAAGGTGTCGAGGTCCAGTTCCCACTCGGCGTTTGATACTGTCTTGATAGAGAATGGACGGATATGCTCGTAAGGATTGCGGCGATTGCTATAAATGCAGCGAGCTTGATCGGCGAGCGGAGCTAGCGGCTCATATGTCTCAAGGTAGGCGTGATAATTGTTGCTGGTCTGCCAGTAGGAACCGATCGGACAGCCGATGAATCTGGCGATGTACTCCTGCAATATTGAGAAATGAACTGCGTTCGCGCCGTAGGCCCCCCAAATGATGTCGTTTGACCGATTGCAAACCGTCATATCAAGCGCGCCGTCGCCGCGACGAGAGAAGAAGACTTGCGTATTGCAAGGAAGGTCTTTGCCTCTGCGGCCGAGGTCTACACGCGCATCCCACATCTGCAGAACACAGCGGCGCGAATCAGGATTATTCTTGAGCTCCTTGATTATTAAGGGAAGCTGATCGATTGATTGAAAGTGTTGACGCCAGCGATAACCGTAAGCGCCATGGAAAGTCTCACCATCATCACTGTAGTCCGACATTCTCCCAACGAAACGCGTCAAGAATTCAACATCGTTCCGGCCATGCAGCATCCACAGGGATTCCATCAGATGGAAGAACGGATTGCAGTCACGATCAGGCCAGAATACGACGCGTTCTTCCGGACGATGGTAAAGAGTTGTCACCGGTTCAGGCGCGACAAGGACTGTCCCATTCCGACTTTCTCGCCGGAGGCCTCGTTCGCGCAGCAAACGCAATCCTTCAGGAAGCGCCTCATGAGCGTTGCGAGCTTTGATTACGATCATACTTCTAAGAACCTTCCGTTAGTCTTAAGCTTCTCGGGTGTGCCGAGGTCAGTGACCTGATCCTTATGAATGACAATCGCCAGTCGCCGTCCTTCAATGAAGCTGATCGCCTCAGAGAAGAACAGCTCAGAATTCATAGATTGGGCAACCTGCTTCCAGAGCGCTTCCTGGATTTCTTTGACACGTCCATAGTACAGCCCAGAGATGGCATAGTTGCTGATCACGCATTTCTCAGCCGTGGCCTCGAAGTAGGGTGCACTGTTGACATAGCTGTAACTCGGATCAGTGGACTCGAACACAGTGCAAGCGAAGACTGCACCATGCAGTGCAGCTTCTGTGATGAGACGCGGATAGAAGAAGTCATGGACGACGTCGCTGTTGCTGATGAGCACATACGACATCGGGTCTTCGCCCTGAAGCAGGGTAAGGATGCTCATACTCTGACCGATCTCGGCGCGAGGATTGAGAACGAAGGAAAAGCTAGCGCGATTAACGGTCCCTGCAAACTCAGTATCGTAACCCGAAGGATGCGCGATGCGCACCTGATCAATCTTCGTTCTTGCATAGCCGCTGATCGGAGCGTTCAGAAATGAGTCAGCGACTGCTTCTATCATCGTCTTGTTCTGCTGATCACGTGGATCGTAGACCTTGATCAACGGCTTGAGAGTTGTATAGCCCGCTTCTCGGAAGCGCTCGCCGCGACCAGCTGCGGGGATAAGGAGTTTCATAGAGCCTCTTGAACGTGAACTGTCTGGAAGGTTGTCATCTGAGCTACCCTTTGACAAGTGAGAAGGCAGTCGTCAAAGAAAACGCCTTGCATAAACATATAATTCGCAGAGATGAATATGGCTTTCTCTGCCCCCGACATCCTATTGCGAATGCCTAGTTCTCTTAGTTCGGGGAATTTCTTACGAAGCGTCAGCAAAGCGCTATCTGAACAGTTAGAGAGAACACAAGTGTTCCGATATTCTAGCTGCAGCGCGCACTCTAAGAGCGGAAGAGGCTTAGCAAAAGCGTGAATGAATTCAGGTAATGCTCGGTTCTTAGCCTTGTGAATTTCTTCCGTCGTCCAAGAGTTCCAAGGCACGTGATGGAAATTAGCAGGAGGAAGAACGCCGATCGACTCATATGCGAGTCGATTCGCTTCGCGAGTGCTGACGAGCGTTCCGTCAAGATCAAAGACAAACTTCATCCAGCTTCTCCAGGAATTTAGGAAGGGCTTCTTGCGCCCATAGGACAGAAGCTGCATCTGCATTGTTATAGATGATCCGCCCGCAATTATAAGCTGACCAGAACCAGATTCTAGGAGTTGACTTCCCGGGGAAGAAATCTATCATCTGTTGCGCCAGATCTGGTCCGTCTTTGACGTCTGGCCACGCAGATGACTCAAGAGCATGCTCCCATCCGTATAGAGATTGCACTAAGCGAGCGATGTCCATCTCGATTACAGGAGGAGCTGTAGGACGCGGAGGAACCGGATCGATGAGAGCGTAGTTGCCATCTTTCCGCTGCATGAGATTAGCGAAAGTCGGATCGCCATGCGTCAGCCGAAAACAGTCTTCTTCGTAGAGATCATAGACGAGCGAGCCATTCAGACCCGGGACAGCTTGATCGCTGAACGTTTCCACGCTCTTCCTCCAGTCGCGCATCTCCTCTGCCGAGACCACGCTAGGACGCGGCCAGACATAGGTCGCGAGCAACTTGAGAATCGCTCCGACAAGCTCCTTGGGAGAACGATCATGGATGTCGATCAGACGCTCCATGTAGTATCCATTGTCATAGATCTTCAAGATTTGTGGAGCTGCTGGAGGCTGCAGGATTTCGCAATATCTCCCTTGCTCCTTCGGATTCTTCCCGCCGAACTTGTAGACTACAGTCTCCAGGACTTCAACTTTTGCGCCGCTACGTCCGATCATAGAGAGCAGGCTCCTCGTTTGTGCGGAGCCCCGATTCTAGCGCCGCTTTCCACTGGACAATGACCTCTTTCCGTGGTATAGAAGTCTTGTATTCCTTATCAACGACCTTGACCAAGCCCGGATGCAACCGGGCGAGCTTCACAGCGTCGCCGTTAGACGCTTCCATGGTCCGTTGCAAGCTGCAGCCGCCTCTCGCATTGTAGCTCTGATCAACGCAGATCTCGCTTGAGACAACGTTGTTAAATCCCGCACGGAATAACTGCAGCGTATAATCAAAGTCTTCACGCGTCTCAATTCGTCCGAGCTCACAGTATTCTCGGACGATTGCAGGCTGATAGCCGAGCACGTACATCATCCGGCGCGTCTGGAGCCAGCCAGATTCTAGACGATTGTTTCCCTGCCTAGCTGAGAAGCCTGCGTGAACGTAGTCGTCTCGAAGCATATCATCCAGCTCTGTCAGGCTACGACTGATAGATTCGCTCGTAGCTGGAACCAGTTTGAAGCCATCTACTCCATCCGGGCCTGCATACTGCCTCTCAGCGAAGCGCAGATCATCGTCCATCATTACAATGGTCGCTTCTTTCGCCTGTCGGAGAATGTACGCTCGCTTCTGAGCGATCGTCTGAATCTCCGGAGGCACAACCATCATAGACGCTCGCTTGAATGAAGAGCTTGTACTCTGAAGGAATTCAAGACGCTTGGCATCCGCTTCATCAACGACGAACGTAGTTTGCTCTTGCCACTCTGGCGACAGAGCTCGGAACGTCGGTTGCGTCGTTAGGTCCATACGCCGATGAGTCGGGATGTAGATTCTCATACAGGCCTCTTATACTTGCTGCGAGGACGCCCTTCACCTAAGCGGACGCGTTCGTACTTGTCAAACTCACAGAGTTGAAACTGGATGTCGTGAAGGCAGAGCTTCACAGCGTTCTTGGACCAGTATTGACCACGAAGCTCAAAGAGCGCCAGCATTTCTTCTAGCGCCGCTTCAGGCTTCATGGGCTTGTCAAGCTCGCGAAAGTGTAGCCGGTTCAGGCCTCTGCGAGCGCCCGGACCAGCCGGACACCATGTGTTGAAGTCGACTGGATCCTTACCTTCCCAGAGCGGCGTAAAAAGAGTGTCCAGCATCACCTCTTTCGCCATGAAGCCGGTTCCTCCAAAGCCTTGGACCTGCGACATGCGCCCAATAGCCAAGCGCCAGCTCTTTGTCTTCTTTATGAAAGACACAACGTCACTTGCTGCGGCATGCAGAGGCGTCAGAAAGTGATCGACCACTACGTCGATCTTAGGAGCTTTGATTCCTTGATTCGTGATCACGTAAGCGCCAGTGAAGACCGGCTTGCCTTCAGACGCGCGTTCTCTGGCGAGTTCCTTGACGTGCTCAGGATCCCACTTGCAGAGATAGCCAAGATCCCATGCGAACTCCCACGTTCCGAAGTAACGATAGGTCGCACAGTTCATGAGGTGCATTTCTTCCGGAAAGTCTGGCTCGTAGATGCGAGCCGGAATCGCCGCGTTGTGATACACTTCCTTGAGCTTGCGTGTCGTCTTGTCATGTTCACGCTTGACGTTAGTGAACTTGTACTCTTGGAGAATGGGATCTTGCGTCCAAGGCCAAGGAGAACCCGCCTCCTTCCGGAGGCGGATCATCTCACGTTCACGTATGAACTTATAGAACTCAGCAGTTCTCACGAGTCCACCTTGGACGCTTCAAACGCTTGAGCGGCTTCTGAGAATGCGGCGTCGGAGAGAAGTTCCATCTTCATGCAGCCGAGCTTGAGCCAGTAGCGGACCTGAGAATCATCAAGGCCGTCGGACTGGATGATTTCGGCGAGCGTAAAGCGATCCGGATACTTGCTCCAAAACTTCAATCGCTGATTGCCTTCCGGAGCCTTCACCTTGCGGATCGGCGACGCCAGACGACGCGTCAGACGCTTTACAACGCGCGAACGCGCCGCCTTCGGCGTGTAGCCTTCTAACTTGCTGCGAGACTTCGGATGCTCAAACGTCGGAGAGCCTTCCTTCGACTGCGGAGCAGCCTTCGGCGCGGCTTTCGTCTGTTCGTGTGCCTTGCCGAACTTCTTGATGAACGCCCAAGTGCGGGCGAGTGCAGTCGTCTTGTCCTTAGCCAAGCCAAGCGTCTTCTCGCCGTTCGCTTCAGCGATAAGGTTGTAGATCTCAGCAAGCTGCTGACGACTCAAATCTTCAAGATCGCCGATGCTGTAGGCTTTTCCATTCACGGAATAAGTGGTCATGAAGTCTCCTTTTCTGACTGACCTAGTTCTCCCCTACCACGCTCCGGAGCAGATGACAAGGACTCTCGTCTTAGCATTTCGAACGCAAGTTTTATCTCAGCAAGCGTCCGGCCGCAGCCGACGCAAACTCCATTGAATAGCTTGCACTCGCCGACGCACTCACTCGCAGGAGCGCGTTCCGTCGGCTGAGACGTAGCAAGCTGCTCCACCCTGTTCGTCACCGCCGTCGCCTCCATGAGCGTTCGCTCCTACTGCTTCTAGAATGCCGAAACGCTTCCCGCCTGCATTGAAAGTCGTGCATCCTTTGCAGCCTCCGCGCCACGCATCCTCGTAGATCTTCTTGAAGTCTTTCCACGGCATGTCCGGTGAGACGTTGCAGGTTTTGCTAACTGCGCTGTCCACTAGGCTCGCGGCAACCGTGAGGACTTTCACGTGTTCTTCAGCCGTTACCTTGTCCGCCGTCTTTCCGTGAATCCCAAGCTCTTTATAGCCGTAATCAAAGACACGTTCTACCTTCTCGCCTTCAAATGTACGCACCCGGCGATCTGTGGCGTAGCTGAAGACCGGCTCGATCCCTGATGACACATTGTCAGCACAGAAGCTGATCGTTCCCGTCGGAGCGATAGAAGTCAGGTGCGAATTGCGAATTCCATAGCGACCGATGTCGTGAACTACAGAATCTTCAATGGTTTCTCGTAGGAACTCGCTTTCACAGTATTCAGCCTTGAAAAGCGGAAACGCGCCTTTCTCTTTGGCGAGTTCAACACTGGAGAGATAGCTAGAATGAGTCAAGCGCCATAGGATTTCTTTCTCCATCCTGAGAAATTCTTCCGATCCATATGACCATCCGCACGCTTCAATCGCATTGGCTAGACCAGTGACTCCTAGGCCCATGCGCCGCTTGTTCAGCGCCTCTTGGCGTTGCTGCGGGAGCGGATAGATCGCTCTGTCCACAACGTTATCCATGGCTCGGACGACTGTGTAAATGTCTTCAGAGAACCTGTCCCAGTTGAAATGGTAGAAGTCATTCTCATCGTACCGAGACAGATACTTGACGAGATTGAACGAACCAAGCAGACACGCACCGAAAGGCGGAAGAGGCTGCTCTCCACAAGGATTCGTCGCGGTAATCGTCTCACAGTATCGCAGGTTGTTCATCCGGTTTATCGTGTCGATGAACAAGACGCCGGGTTCTGCCCAATCCCATGTAGAACGCATGATCTGCTCCCAGAGTGGAACAGGGTCAATCATCCGATAGGTTTCGCCGTTGAATTTCAACGCGAACTTCTCGCCAGATTGCAGAGCGTGCATGAACTTATCAGTGATCGCGATCGATATGTTGAAGTTCAAAAGCTCTGTAGAATTCTGCTTCGCGCGGATGAATTCTTCAATGTCCGGATGGTCAACGCGGAGGACGCCCATCTGAGCGCCACGTCTGTGACCGGCGGACTGCACCGCGCCGCAGACTGAATCATAGATGCACATGAACGTCATGGGACCACTAGACTTGCTTCCGAGCTTCCGAATCATGTCTCCGCGAGGACGCAACGTGGAGAAGTCATACCCGATCCCGCCGCCGCGCCGCATGGTAGCCGCTGCTTCGTGTGCGCGCTGCATGATATTGCCATCGCCTTCTACGAAGCTGTCAGCGATCGTTCCAGAAACGAAGCAGTTGTAGGGAGTGATCTCTTTGCTGCTTCCCATTGCAGCTTGAATTCTACCAGCCGGAAGGAAGCGCATCTCCAAAAGAATGTCCCGGAACGCTTTGTAATGATCATCGCCGTCTTTTAGCGCCGACGCCACGCGGTTCATGGCTTCACGGAAATCTTCTCCTTCGCCGCGATATTTTTCAGCGTGCATTTGTTGAGAGGCCAGCGTCTTCGGTCCGTACATTAGAATCTCCTGATATCTTGGATTGAAAGAACGATACTAGTCGAAAGACTATTTTGAAGCAAGCGCGAATTGAAGTTTCGCGCAAGCGGAAGAGAGAAGCTCAAGAGCATGTCGAGCGTTGTCGGCGTCTCCTCGTTTAGCGCTTAACATCAGCGCCAAGATGCCACACGCTTTAGACGCTTCCGCAATGATCTCTTTGAGCTCAGAGGTCTTCATAGCTCGGACGCACGATTGTCAGCTTCTCAGCCGCGCGTGTTATCCCAGTGTAGAGCCAGCGATGAGATTCCTTACGGAACACAGAAGATTCATCATAGAGAAGCACATTGTCCCACTGAGAGCCTTGAGACTTGTGCACTGTCATCGCGTAGCCGAAGTCAAACTGCTCGGCTTCTTTGAGCAGCGTCCAAGGAATAGAAGGCTCAGCATGCGTAAAGAACTCGGTCCAGGCACGCACATCCAGCTCGTCGCCTCCTTCTGTCCCGCGGATCGTCAGAGAGATCTTATCGTCGTCAACGTCGCCCGCAGCGACGACGTCGTAAGTCGCACCATTTAGAAGCTGTCGCTCGTTATTGTTGCGGAGACAGACAATACGCTCGCCTTCCTCTGGAAGCGGTCCTTGAGCGCCGCGAAGCTGGCGAACCTTGGCGTTCTTGTCACGGCGGGTCGCATTACGACCGACCAAAATTTGATCATACGAGCGCGCTTCAGAAGCAGTGACTTTCTCGACGATTCTAGAATCGCCGTAGTTCCCAAGCTCTAGCGGCTCGCGGTTACGCACACGCGTCGCCATGGCGATGATGGGATTCTCCGCAGCTTGTCGATGAATTTCAGTCAGCATGAAGTCGGGCTTGGATTCAGTGAAGAAGCCGGAGCCTGCGACCGGCGGAAGCTGCGCTGGATCTCCCAAAACGAGGATCTTTGTGCCGAAAGACAGTAGGTCTTGCCCCATCTGTCCGTCCACCATTGAGCATTCATCTATGACGACGAGCTCAGAGTCTTTCACAGCGCTTTCTGGATTCAGGGTGAACATAGGCTTTGCTAGCGAAGAACGCTCTGCCTCTATGAACTGGCGCAGTGACTTGACTTTTAGGTTGCGGCTTATATACGCTTCTCTCTCAGCAGGAGAGAGGGTCTGAGCGTCTGGCTCCGCTGTCAAGAGCATACATGTTTCAGCAAGCTCTGCTTCCATCTCCTTAAGGCGAGCCTGACCGCGATCGCGACTGTGATAGATCAGACTGTGAATAGTGCTAGCACCCGGACATCCCTTAGACCGTAGGACGTGCGCCGCCTTCCCAGTGAAGGCGGCGAACCGCACCGTTCCGTTAACGCCTTCTGCAAAGTGCTTTGCAAGAGTCGTCTTGCCGGTTCCAGCATACCCAAAGAGACGGAAGATCTGCGAATCCTCATCGCGGAGCCATCTAGAAACGGCTGACAGCGCACGATCTTGTTCTGGTGACCATTCCACTAGAGAGCTCCTTAGAAAAGTCGGGCCGACGGAGAGGCGGGTCAGTCGCTCCGTCGGCCCTTGTCAGTCGGATGTTCCGACTGGATTAGAAAGGAGCGTTCTCCGGATCGGTCGCTGCAGTCGGATCACCGACAGTGCGTTCCTGCGAGAAATCAGCTCGCGCGATTCCGTTGACAACCTGCTCGCGGAACGAAACAGCCGCTTCCAGCAAACTGCTCTCTTGAACAGGGTTGATCAGTGAAGCTCTGTAGCTTTCACGGAGCGGATTGATGTCGAAGTTGAAGAAGGAGCCTTTCTCGTTCTTCTGCTTGATCGTCTTGATACGAACGCGATTCGCGAAGATCGGAGGCCGACCTTTGAGCGTGTACATATTCGTCACGAACTGACGATACGGCTTGATGCCCGTCGACTTGAACGCGATGACCGCGAAGCTTTCCACGTCGGAGCCGTTGTCATTGAGAATCAGGCCATAAACATAGTGAGTTTCGACGAGGTCGTTATCGCCATAGCGCAGCTTGCCAACACGTGATCCACCGTTCGCTTCTACTGCTTTCCTGACGACGTCGCTGTCCGGAGCGTGCATCGAGACCAGACCGCCGCCTTTGTTCCGCGGAACCCACTCGACGAACGCTTCGTCCATGTGAACTGGGAGGAAAACAACACCCGCATCACCGGGGATCAGTGATTGTGTCACAGTGTTGATCAACTGACCGGCGGTCGCACCTTTAGGGGACTGCTCTTCGACCTGCGGAGAATTTGATTGTAGGATCGCAAGGAATGGAACCGCAAGATCTGTCGGCTTCGTGCCTTCAAATCCCGTCCCAGCGAATTGACCGTAATCATAGGAAGCGACGGCCGACGCTTGTTTCGTCATTACTTCTGTAGTCATTTCTCTTTCACTTTCACTTTCACTGTTGAAATGCGTTGCCGGAAGACTCCAAGGAGGTCGAGAGGCAACGCAGTCCCTTCCTCCAGTTCTTTACGAACCCAAGCTGAGAGAGTTTGATGAGGAACAGACCTTTTGATCTTGCAGTTAACAGGCTTCTTGCGCTGCTTTAAGTCGCGCTCAAACTTCTTCGCCCACGATTCTTCTTCTCGACCAAACTCGATGATGAACTGTCGTTTGATCATGCCAGCTTGATTGACTGATTCCAGATAAGTCAGTGCTTTAGCTTCATTCGCCGCCGGAATGCTGGCGCGGACATCTTCTTTAACAGCAATCTCTATGCCTCCTGCAGCAACACACTTCTCCTGACGAGCTTCGTCCATAAGCTTCGGGAGCTTATACCACGAGATCTGCTTCAACTTCTCTTTCGCGGTTTTGAGAGCTTCTTCACAGCGTTCTACTTCAGCTTCTGCGTCAAGTTGTTCTTGCGCCGCATGACTGAGGACAGACAGGAGATTGTCGCCCAGCGTCTTATCGTCAAAATCACTGTAGTCATAAGTCATGAAGACCCTAAGCTCCTTTTCTGCAACTAAATTACTTCGTTGTCATTTGAGCGTAAAGCATGAACTTCGTGTAAGTTCAAGAAGACTGGAATGTAACCGCCATTAGACCACTGAAGAAGATTCACACATCCATCGTTCCAGAAAGCGGCGATCGTGACAGCCGCCGCGATGAGAATTGGGTTACCGATAAGGATGATGTAATCAGACCCTGTATAATTCTCAAGCTTGTCGTGGAGTTCTTCTACTAGTGAATCGACGTCGCTCAAAGGGTTTGCAGATGGTGAGAGGAGCCAGACGAGTTCGCCGTATTTGCTAGAGCGAGCTTCAACATCTTTGAACTTAGGGGTTAGTCGACCGCCTCCATCCATTGTCATGGGATTCTGGATCGCGAAGACAGTCATATCCATTCTCTTAGGCTGTCACCGGTTATGGTGCTCGCGATATCAAACTTATTTCTCAGCGCGCGTATAATGTGAGAATCCACTGTTCCGACAGCTTCAATGTCGATGTAGTTGACCGGATTCTGATCCATTCCAATGCGATGCGCGCGATCTTCAGACTGCAGCCGGTCGATGAGCTTAAAGCTGTTACTGTAGTAGATCACGGTCTTCGCGCGATGCCAAGTGAGGCCTTCTTTCCCTTTCGCTGGATTTGCCGCGATAATGTCGTATTTGCCAGTCTTCCAGCTATCCTGATTGTTGAAGCACACATCCTCTGAGATAGAGCCGTCATACCGTGTGCATCTGTCTCCCAGAGCTTCACAGATTTGATCAATATCTTTCGTGAAGCGCGACCAGATGATAGCCGGGTGAGAGAGTCCATCAACAATTTCTTTGAGAAGCTCAAGGCGCGGATTGTTTTTGCCGATAAGGCGGACAGGCTCGTCTTCTTCGCTCTGAATGTAGCCACACGCGATTTGCTGTAAGCGGAGAAGCCGGACAATGGCTAGCTCTACTTCTTCAACGCCTTCTTCAAGTTCCAATTCATACTGATCTCTGAGCCGCTTGTAGAGACGCTCTTGCTCAGGCGACATCTCAAAATAGCGCTTAGAATACAACTTTGGAGGCAGATCAACCACCTGCTCTTTCAGCTTGCGATCGCTGATCTCACTGAGCCACTCATTCAACGTCTCTAGGTTCTTGAATTCGATCAGCTTGTCAAAGCCTGGATCGTAACCGCGTTCACGCAAGCATTCTTCGCGAGTAAGCCAAACGCCGAAGTATTGTTTGAAAGCCTGATAGCTTCCAAGCCCATGCCGCACCCAAAAGGTCTCGTCCAGAAACTTCACCTGCGAGTAAACGTCAAACGGCTTCCCAGAAGACGGGGTTCCAGTGAGGATCCGACGATGAGCAGCATACCGACCAGAAGCTAGAATAGACTTGGTTCGCTTCGCTCCGGGAGTCTTGATGTGATGCGACTCATCCAAGACGTAAAGAACTTTGCGCTTCTGCAGAAGCTTCCAGACATAGTTCTTTCCAGCTTTCGTCATGAAAGAATCGTAGGTGATCGCGACGACGACAGGTCCGTTCCATTTCAACGCCGCTGCAGAAGCTGCAGCGTGAGCTTTTGTGCTAGCCTTCTTCGCCTGATATCTGAAGAACCGTGTGCGGTCCATGAGGTCTTCAGGAAAGTCTTTTGGAAACTCATCAGAGATCCAATTACGCTCAACACCCGGAGGCGCGACGAGAAGGAGGCAATCAACTTCTCTGTTCCGCAGCTTATAAGCGAACGTGTGAATTGTCGGAGCTGTCTTCGTGCAGCCTTGTTCCCAGAACAAGGCAAATGCTGATAGATCCTTGGTTCTTTCAAAGATCTCTTTCTGGTGTTCAAGGGGCGGACGACGGAAGTGCGTCAAGAGGAAGCTCCATTTCTGTAGCCACTGTAATCCGCCGGGATTGGAAGAAGCAAGATTGAATTTGCTGCATAACTTGCATGACCTCCATAAGTTGTCAAACGTGTCAGGTTGAGGGAGCTACTAATTCATATTTTATATGAATAACTTATTAAGTAAAGTAAGAAGTGCATAACTTACTCTACCTGCCTCTCTACTTGCTAGGCCCACTGTTGGGCTGCCAGCTCCCTAGGCAGTCATGCAAGTAGAGTAAGTTGAGGGAGAAGAAAGAAAAAGACGCCAGAACAAGGTTCTGGCGTCCCTCAACCTAGAGCAGATGTAAAGCGCTAAGCGCGCCACTTCCCCTTCCAGCACAAGACAAGGGTGACTTTTCCATTAGGGTAGACGACCGCTTGCGTGTGCGACCACGAGCTCGGTCCCGTATTGTAGCCTTGATCAAGCTCGCCACAGAGACCGACAGTGACGATGCGGTCCACAATGCCTGCAGTGTGCGTGTGACCATGGACAACGCGGCGGCCCATCTTAGCGAAGCCTAAGGCGGTTCCTGGAGCGCCGTTAGCTCCTTCATTCCCATGCATTCCGGCTTCTATGCCGCCGTCCTCGCCCGGACAGAGAATGAACGGTTCATCCTGATTGAGGAACCGAACTTGTTCTTCCGAATATGAGCGCTTCTCTTGCACTGCCCACTCAAGGATATTAACAGGTGCACGAGGGTTCGCTGTAATAGATTCATAGACAAATGACTGAGCTCGCAAGAAGTAACGCGCGTTCGCTGGATCTTTGCGATAGTCGGCCGTGCGGAGCCACTCCATGAAGAAGTTGTCGTGGTTAGAATTGACGACGACGGTCTGCGTGAACGGACGTTTTGCTTCGTCCAGAAATTCACAGAGTTCTTCTATCTCTTCCTCTACGATGTCAATACCCTTCATGTATTCCCTGAAGGCATCGTGATGCAGACCCTTGCGCAGCGTGTGAACGTTGCGCGCGCGGAAATCTAGAAGATCATGCATGATCTGCTTTCGCGGACGCAATGAATCTAGCATTCCGTCTTCGCCCCATGCGAGTTCTCGCACTTCTTGATCGATGCTGGCAACGTGGATGTCTCCCCAGACAATCGCCTCCACGTCGGAAGGTGTTACGTTCCCGTCGGGCTTTGCGACGACGTCAAGATAGTGGATGTGTCCGTGCTCGTCAGCTTCAAGCTGGAAAGGCCACCAGTTTCCTTCGCTGTCAACTTCAACGAGAAGCGCTCCTAGACAGTGAAGAGGCTCAGCGCGGATCCCTGCTCTCTTCTGAATGTAGTTCCGCAGCGTGATCGCGCCAGTTGTGAAGAGCCACTTGACCGCTTCAGTCTTGTGCGAAGCGACTGACTTGGCTTCGTGTTTGACATGTGGAAGAATACACGACTGGCGTCCACCGTACGATTCAAAACCTTGAAGAGGGCGCTGCGCAGTGGGGAGGATGTTCATGTTCCCGCACCACACAAGCCCGGGAGCTAGTTCTTCAAATTTATCAGAAACATAAGGCTCTATGCGAGCGTCGTACCAAAGATTTTCAGCGGAGATATTCTTGCCAGTGAACCGCTTTGCGCTTCCTTCACTTTCAGCGCCGCGATGAAGATACGTGAACGTTGCAATTTTGAAATGATCGTCTGATATAGAGAAGTGATCTTTGAGGGCCATCAACGACGCCCATCCATCCTCGTAAACGCCTGTATTGTTCTGCGCTGTCGTGAGAATGAAGCGGTTGACAATGCCACGCTTCGGAAGTCCGATCCGCTCAGGCTGAGAAGCTTTGACGCTTCCGAGGTGCGAGCGTCCAAGCGAAAGCCGCTGCTCAGCGAGTTTAAGATGATGACGAATTTTGGATTCAGAAAAATTGAGAGCTTCAGCGGCTGCAGTAAAATTCTGCCCATAGCGGTTGAAGGTCTCGTTGACGAGCCTTAATTCTTCGTCGGAGATAGAACTTTTGTTTCCGGACTTTGCCGGAGCTGGAACCTGAAGATCTGGATATTTATTCTTCAGCGACGCTGCAAGACGTCTAACTTTTGATTCTGAAAAACCTAACTCTGAAGACGCTGCGAGGCGATTCCCACCGTGCTTCTTCAAGACCGAAATGAATTTCTCAGCCTGCTTCTTATTCATTTGCTCAAAAGCTCCTTTGCACCGATCCATAGAGCGGCGAGACTTCCAGCGAGAACCGTTGTCACCGCACCGAACAGTGCGTGACGCTTTACCTGTTGCGTCCCTAGCCGCCAATCGCGAAGATGCTGCATGTCGCGCTGGAGCTCTTGAGGCTTGGAATAGTCGATCCCAAGGCTCGACAGCGTCTGATTGACCGTCTTCGTGACAAGGGCTTCTAACTCGGAATGTGTTAGAGTTACTGTTGATTCACTTTGCATCTCGGTTCCTATAGTATTGGAGGACCGACTTGCTCTCTGTCACATAGCGAAGAATCTCTGCCATGTTGAGAGACAACGCTTCGTAACCCTTCGCGCCGACGCAGAACTTAGCTCCTCCATCAAATTGATGGATCTCCCATTCCACATCTAAGAGTACAAGAGGCTCCGGGTCAGGGACCACCGCTTTATTCGGGCGATCTATCTTGAGAGGCGCATTGTTGATCTGCAGATCCCGAGGCGCACTCGAGCAGGCGATTAATGCGAGAGCTGCCAGCATTGATACGAGCAATGACGAGATCCGGCCTCTCCAGAGCGAGACGATTGAGATCGTGCTCTGAGAACATCCGCTGCAATCGCCGTGTTTCATTGCGCGCTGCTCGCGTCGCTGTCGCGAGCTCTGAAATGTCTTCTGTGAGGGTTTCATACGCGCGCTTCCATTCTTCAATGCCTTCTAACGCTTGCTGAGTTGCCTGTCTTTCAGTTTCGACCGCTGAGAGAAGCCTCTCAGTTTGAACCCGATATTCTTCACGATCTCTTACGAGATCTCTATAATGATCATAAGCAAACCAGCCCAGAGAGGCAACTGCGATGCCACCTCCAATCTTCACAGCGTCTAGAAAATTCATCATCGGCGCGCCACAAGGCGACGAAGAATTTCCACTGTATCCCCGAGAAATCCTAGCGGATTAGATTCTAGATTTCTCGCTGCGAGCGCCGCACTCACTGTGACGCCGGTCGCTGCAAACGCCAATGAAGCAATCAGCTCGGCCCGGTCAGTATCGGGAACGCCTTCACGAACGAGGAGCGTGACAATCCAGCAAAGCCATCCAAGGAAAGAGAATGTTCCGACTCCACTCAGGAATGCCAGAACCTGAGACCCTCGCCTTTGAACAGAAGCCGCTCGGTCTTTCTCCGTCGGGTCAACCCCGGAGCTTCCTCGCGAACTCCCGTCTTCGGGTTCAGGAACTTGTTCCACCGTAAGAATTCCTCAGCCGCACCAACATAGTCTCCGCGATTGAGCTTCTTGAGGAGAGTAGAATTCCTCAGCGCTCCAGGACTGAAATTATATGTCCACGAAGCAATCGCGTCAAACTGATATTGCTCTAACGGCACTTTGACAAGTCGCGTTATCTCTGAGTCGTTCTTAGAGACGTGATTCTTGAGCAGCTTTTCTGCTTCATTTTCTGTGATTCTACGCTTGCTGAGAACGTCTTCAACTGTCACGCCTTCAGTTGTTCCATAGCCTATGGTAGGAACATTAGCGAGATCAAAATACGCAAACTCTTTGAAACCTTCAAAATGCTTGATGACTTCTAATGCGGTCAGGCTGTGTCTCATAGCTCTAGCTCAACGTAAAGGTTCTAAGCTCTCCAGCAACCCAAGTGGTCTGAAGTGGTGGAACCCAGACTGTCTCCCACACAACTCCATCGCTGGATGCTTGAAGAATGAACGAGGCAGGATCTTCTCGGAAGGCGTCTGGGCGAACTTGGACGTCAAATTCAAGAACGTCTTTTTCATTTCCTGCTCCAAAATCATAGGCTAACCATTGGCCTGAATTAATTCCAGCTCCTCTAGTCCAAAACGTTCCAGAATTTGCATCAAAAGCTTTATCTGAGGAGAACGTTGAGCTCAGGTCGCCTGAGCTACTCGCAATTCCAGAGCCCGTCTGGTCAGATCCTCCGAGGGTAGTCTTGATATTGAATTCAGCTATACCAAAGATAGATCCGCCAACAAGATCATTACCCACTCGTTTTGTGAAGAAGAGTCTCCAGTGTCTTCGAGGACCATAAGAACTCCATGTTGGACTAGTAAGCCTGAAAAGCTTGTTTTCTATACTAGTCCAAGAAAGCTCTTCTATAATATAGGCGGTAGTCCATGATGAACCGTTCTCAGAATGCTCGACCGCAAAATCTCTAGGGCTTTGTCCGACAAAACCCGCTGCAGATCTTGACTGGAGAAGAATAGACTGGACTTCTGTCTCGTTTCCTGCACCAAAGTCCCATCCTATCCATGCTCCAGGAACCCCCGTGGTCGTATCGGCCCAAATATCGTCTAGATCTGATAGCGCTGTGTTACCGATGACGTTAGATGCTGCTCCGACACTTTGTGCAGAGAACACCGGACTTCCAACGACACACAGATTCGCTCCACCAAAGACGCCGCCGTACATTTCAACCCGGCCTATAGCAGCGACTCCTCCAGCATCTTGCGCTTCCAACCACCTGACTCTCCAGAATCTGTGAGCTCCAACGCTTACGCCAGAGCCCCCAAAGTTATTGAGAAATGCGTACGGATTGACGAGAACAGTCATTCTAAGATCTCATCGTATACAGTTTAATCTTCAGACCAGTAGCTCCTGTTCCAGGAGCGATTACAGAGAAAACTAATTCACTGTCATTAGTAAGCGTTGTGTCTGACAGAACGTGAGGAATGCTGGAGGTTGCTGAAGTTTTTTCTCCTTGATCTACTGACGCCACAGTAGAAAATATGGACGATCCAGATTGTTGAACGTCAACCTGCACAGATCCAGAAGAACTTGCCTGAGACAGAGAGATCCTTATGTCAGTTATAGATAGATCGTACGGGACCCTTGTGCTAAGTTTATCTCCACTGGTTATTGCTGTCACCTCGTCAGAAAGCGCATATTCAAAAATTATCTCCTCAGCTTGGACATCTGAGCTTACTAGATTGACATCAATCCCGTCTGAAATAATGAGACTCTGACCGCCATCTGGAATTGTTACTGTGGTCCCTAGAAATCCTCCTCCAGAAGGATCTACACCTATTGTAGCTGACTGTCCAGAAGAATTCCGGACGATAAACATTCTAGACGCTGCTGGAAGACGGACGTTGAAAGAAGCAACGGGAGTTCCAGTTAAATTCAGCCGTATCGCAGAACGAAAATCTGTTGAGCTTAAAGCGAAAGAAGCGGTGACAGGTATGCTTCTAGTCAAGCTTACTAGATTTTCTAGGGATTGGTCCGCTTCATTGATGGTGACTTCTTTGTTGTTTTGACTCGCTGCAACTTGCGGGATGCCTAGCGTGCTCGTTGTCATTCTATCCTCAACGTTTGTTTACCGGGAAATCCGCGGCCCACTGTTGAACTCAGCTGATACCATACAACAGTCAGCTCTTGCGGCATAGTTCCGAAATCTTCAATTATGCTAGAATTTTCATACTGGTATGACGGAGAGCTTAGATCCGTGATAGTTCTAAGAACCGTACTAGCGTCAGAATCGAGTATCTCAAGATGATATAGTTCTGATTCTTCGTTTAATGGGACGGTTCCTGTTCCGTCAGTCAAGCCTCCAGCAATCCGAGTTCTTCTAACTGCTGATAAGATAATATCAGCACCAACAAGCGTAGCGCGAAGTTGCACTGGAGAATACGGCTTTAAGCTTCGCCCGATCGGCGTTTGTAGAACAGACATAGTTCCTTCTAGCGTTCTTCCTACAGCAACACACTTATAGGCGTGAGGCTTATTGATTTCTGACACGGAATCAGTGTACGATCTCACAGTTGTCGATTGGAGTAGAATGACAACAGTCCCAGACGGATGTTGCTCCGGAATAGATGGCTCTGTTCCTCTTCTTCCACGAAGAAGATTCTCCAAAGATAAACTCGTAGAATTTACGACTGACACGGTAGAGAACTGAATAATCTCGATCTCTCCTTCTTGAGAAATCAAAGCGAGCGCATTCGCTCCATTCAGGACTTCTAACTCTGTCTTAGACTCAAAGCTATCAAAGCCTCGAGCTACTCGTAATTGAATTGAATTTTCTCTATCCCACGAGTAAGCGCTACGCGGCTTTGATAGAGGACTGATTAGTGTTCCCCACGAAGCCGGGGAGTTAGTCGCTCCGACAGGACTAAATGTGCTTAGATCTTCTGAGTCGTGTAAAACGGCTCCAGGAAAAACAAGACCCTCTCTTAGAGAAGAGGACCAGTAAAGAACTGGAATTGACGACGGAGGACTGTCGTTATCTCTTAGAAGAGGACTGTCTATGAGAAAGAATTCGACTGGTTTACTTACAACAGGTGATATCTGGATAGCGTTGCCTGTCTGGCCTGACACTGTTGAGACATATTGGTTATTCTGTTCCTGAAGCGCCTTGGCTTCAACACTGAAATCCAAACCACTGTCTACGCTCTCTAGGCGAACTCGAGCTTGCCTACCGTTATTCAAATTCAGGAGGACAACGTCTGCTGGATCTAACACCAGAGCTTCAAACCCTGCTCTGAATTCAAAAGCTTCCCTTTCATTCCATCGTGTAAATAGGGTCTTCTCTGCTGCCTGTTTTGCTGTATCAGCAGTGCATGCGATAGGAACTCCTATGGTCTGCTGATTATCGCTTCTGACAGTCGCCCTAGGGAAAAGGACTCTGGAGCTTTGTTGTGCCCCAGATTGATAGTCGTTTTCATTATCGATATATCGGAATTGGACGCTTGTTGGAATTTCAGACTCCTGAACGCGAGTCTGTGTATAGCTGCGGCGGTCATCGCCAGACACAGCAAAACGATCTTCTTCAATGGTGAGAGATGGATTACGTCCTCTATCTCTGAAGCGAAGCTTATAGTCAGTTTCTATACCATCGAAAAAATACAGATCTGAAAGTGGTTGGATCGCGTCTCTAGCTGTCTGTTGATCAGAGAGAAGATACCCTTCAACTATCGTGTCTTGAAGCTCTGAAACATCTAAATCAGATCCAGACTCTAGGCCAACTTCTGTTGATATGTCTTCAACGATATTAGCAAGCGTAACTCCAAGAGGCTCTCCAGAGGCTAGGGAGATTCTGTATAGCTGCGTTCCAGCCACAGTTCTTCCATACAGACTCAATCTTGCAGAATCCCATATGGAATGATTTGCTTGCGTGAAAGCAAGTAAACCCCAATCTAGTGATTGGAGTGTGGAAGACGAAGACACTCCATCCAGATTATCGTCTATGGCAAACTCAGAAACTCTCAGAAGGACAACTTTAACAGTCTGCGCTTCCGCGGGAGGAGAAATAGGAGGATTGTTTGTCCATGCATATGTCCCAGAAATAAAAGACTGGGCGGCCTGTCGTGGCTCTGGGATAAATGGAACGCTTATGATGTCGACTATCCCATCCTCTCTTGTCCACTTGGCGCATCGATTATTCCCAGCGTTGTCTTGGGCGAAGATCAGCAGAGCGCGGGTCTCTCTATCGTATGCAAGAGCAATATTCTTGTTTGAATCGCTTGGACCAAATTCTGAAAGTCCTAAATCAGAAGGAACTATTACATCTCTTATTCCATGAAAAACTGTAACAGGAGCCGGAGACACGGCAAATTCATTAAGGCTAGTAAGCAGCGTCATCTGGGGATCGTCAGAGTCTACACCTACAGCATACAGAAGCAGCTGATCGAATGTCGGCGGGGAGTCAGCTCCGATCAGGATGTAAGCGTGCTTACCATTTGGTCCGGTGCTGACAACAGGAGTTCTTATGTGAGCCCCAAATCCAATGTTTTCACCAACTACTATGTCACCAAGATCATTCCCCAAAGAGTCTAGAAATTGAGTCCCGTCTCCTTTTATAATGTATATTCCTTTAGAAGGGACAATTGAGTCTGAAGCGAACATTAGTGCATCGAATGCTATAGGCCCATCGGACGTAGACGCTGCTCCACCACTACTTCTCGCAGTGTTTAGCGAGCTGAGAACATTTTGTGACAAAACTGAGAACGTTGTACCATCAACAGTGTGAAAGTAGTTGTCAAAACCACTGAACGTTGATCCAGTACCGAAAATCGTATTAGTCCGTTCTATATAGTTCACGGACTGCTTTGGAAGCAACTGAACTCTTTGTATTGGAGGACCATTCTCAATGAAACTGAGAATAGACATCGTGTCTAGGTCGACTATGTTGAAGTTATATGTTCCTTCTTCGTTGTCGGTTATGTATAGAAGACCTCTAGAAGAATCTAGAATTTTTAAAAATTGGCCATCCGCCCCTACGTCAGGCGCGTCTTGTCCAACGATGACAGACATAGGCTGCAGAAGCGTGCCGTCTTCTGGATCTGATACCACCTCAAATGAAAAGTTTGGTATTCTGTTACCGAAATTAGTTAGATTTAAATTTTCAAAGACCAAATAAGATCGGCCCCGATAAGCAGGCGTGCTTCCTGAACCAAACTTTCCATCTACATCTAACACAATAAGAGGATCTGGCTCTTGATCATCAGATCCAGTATATAGACGAAAGTGAAGATCGGCAGCTTGCGGGATGCTTGCTGAGCCCGTGGTTTTGTCAAAGATAATTTTTCCATCAGCCCAAATTCTAATAACGTCAAGAATCTTACTTTCAGTGAGCATCACTGCAAGATCCGTAAAATAAGTGAAGGTAGTCACCTTAGGACCACCGAGTCCTTTTACTGAAGCTGTCTCAGATTCTTGCCGGAGACCTGTAGACCACACAACATTTCCAGAAACTCGTATAGTTCCCCAAAGGAGGGGAATCATTCCCCCATATTCAGACGACTGTAGAGGGATTTCTCGAACTCTTCCTCTCTCAACGTTCTGAGACGGTCGCAAGAAGGAGCTAGCTGCAGTGAGCGCTGCAGTAACCAGAAGGGAAATCGGATCAATGCTCATGATAATCCTGGAAATTCGTATAGACCTACGAACCTATTTTTCCACGGCTCGTAGAGCTCTTCTAGTACGCAACGACGAGAAGAATGCGCGTGGATTATAGTTTGCGGAAGATCGCATGACAACAAAGCTAGATGACAAGGAAAGTGCTGATCGTGCATTAACAGAATATCGCCTACCGCGCGTTTCTTCCAGTTCTTGGAGACAAGCTTTGCTTCTCTCATGTAATGAAGAAAGGAATGACCACTTGTTCGCTTCTGGTAGTCAGAGACATCATAGTCAAGAAGGCCAAGCTCGCTCCCAACTTTAATCACAACACCAACACAGTCTAGTCCTTCTTTTGTCCGCCCTTGATGCTTGAAGCGAGTTCCGACTAGGGACCTAGCAAGATCTACAATTCTAAGTCGCGTCCGGATATGTGAGGACTGCGTCTGGTCCTGGGACATCGGGCTCTCCATCGTATTCTTTCATGTTGCCAAGGCTAAGGTTGACACTGTTCGCGATACGGAACTTGTCTCGACAGTCTTCCCGTGTGCGATTACAGCCGGGGACCATCCGAAACTTGTCGCCCGAATTAATCGTGTTCGGCATCGGAAGAAATAAGACCACTGTCTTATCACCCGCTGAATGAACGTAGTCGCGAACTTCCATAGAGAGTCCCGCGTTCTGTCCGGTCTCCCAAATCACCTGTCCACCGTTGAACCAATCATTGACAGATCCCGCAGAAGAAGGAGTGATGGAAGCTAGAAACTGTGAAGAAGTGGTGACGCTTACGACGCTCGCATTCCGAGTAAACGCATCGCGAGCTTCAAACTCTGCAGTTCCATCAACAGTCAAGGCATCAATTGCTTGATCATAAGTTGGTGCAACCGCGTCTGTCTCTCCAGCCGTTACACACTCGTAGATCCGATTTTCAAATCCCGCATAGACGCCTGTCGTTCCGTTGTTGTCAATAATTTCTACCCCTAAGTCATCAAACGCCGCTCGGCTGTTTGATACTCCTTGTGAAGCTGCATCTAAAAAGATGCGCAGCCGACGTGTCCCGATAGGCAAAAGTACGCTGTCAGCAGAACGAAGAACCCACTGCTCAGGCGGAGATATGTTCTCGTACCCTGTGTTCCACAATTCTCCAAGAACTTCCCCGTTGAGAGCAAGAGCTTCCAAGCGTACTCTTCCAGAGCTACGAGTGAAAGCGCTTGACGCTCGACGGATGCTAGCATTAAGAAAGTAGAATCCACTATCAAGATCCACGCCGCTGAATCCTGCAACAGTTGTCAGGTCTACTTCTTGGGAGATCTCAAAGCTGGAGGAGTTCGAGCCTAGAAAGAAAGATCCTGAAACTGGTGTAAGGTCATCTTGTATCATCTTAGCGGCAGGAGAACCGCTCAGTACGGTCCATGCAGACAGGTCTTCAAAGTCTGCGTCATCAAAAGGAACGGGAAGAGTGACAGATGTAGCGTTACCAGTGTAGACCTTGACGAAATCGCCGCGTTTATAAGCTGCTAATCTCTGAACTACGGCTGGATCAATGGGAAATTTGCAGCGCTTCAATCCTCCGAGCTGTGCTCGACACGTTGTCTGGTACAGATTGCCGATGACTTGCTGCAGCTTCTGAGCAAGACCACGAAGCTCAGCGGCGAACTGACCGTAGGAAACGCTCTGAACTTCGCCAAGCGTGCCGCGCTTAAGACGCAATATCCCTTGAGAAAGATCTTCATAGTTTACAAGGAAAACTTTGACTTCCGCAAAATCAAAGAGCCCGTCTCGCAAGTCTTTTTCTGTGATAGCCTCGTCATCAAAAATACCTTGGACTTGAAGGTTATCAACGCTGAGTCCCGAAGTTGATTGGATAGCGCTGCGCGAATAGCCGATGTCTGACCGGAAAGAGTTTCCTCCGACGACAAGGTCGCTTGTGTGATCAGTGAAGCGGAAGAAACGACCATCACGTCGTTTAATTTCCCAGCATGTCGTCAGAGTGGTCAGTTCTTGCTGCAGATGTGACTGAAGAGCGAGCGATACAGATTTCACTGACGAAGCTCCACGATCGGAATATTCGGTGCAGACGCGATAGAACCATCCGGATCAATCAAGCTTGCTGTGATGTTCAACTGATCTACATCAAAACGGACCGGAATGTCAAATTCAAAATCGGCCGTGACGATTTGTCCTGCGGAGAGACCGACGGCGAACGTCACGACGCCTGTAGTAAGATCAACCGTCCAATCCGGTTCTTCAACCGCGTCAATGTACATCGTTATCGTTCCATCAACAGGCCGATAGACGACACGGTTATAGGTCACAAGGCCAGAGACATACTGCTTCCGGAGCTGAAACTGAGTCTGTCCTGCAGTCGCGACGCCAATGTTCGTTCCAACTGCTTCAAAGTCTGTCCAGTCCTTAAAGCGGAAGCCTCGTGCGCGACCCTGTCTAGCACGGAAGAAAGCGGCTATCTCTTGAATATCAGAGAGGTCACGCGCGCCATAGCCAATGTCCCATCTCCCGCGTTCGCGTTGCCAGTCAACATTCCGGCGCTCGTGACCAGACCATAACTCAATGATGCTCGTCTTGAAGCCCGGACCACCTTGAGCTCCGACTTCTATTTCCGGCGGAAGACGTACTTCATCAATAGCCATTAATTGTTCCTCCTGGAAGCGCGCTCCAGAGCTGCAGCCGTCCGCGCCATAATCTGACCTTGATCGCGCTGGAACGTGTCAGCATTCGGCGTAGAGATATTCATGTTTACGACGACAGAGCTTCCACTGTTACGACCGCCACGCGGTATTACTTCCTCGCCGCGTTGCAGGATAGCTGGAAACTCGTCTGGACGTAGTCCGTTATGGAGACGAGGAGCTCCGATGAACAAGGAAGGCGAGACAGCGCGGCGAGCGCCTGTTTCTCCTACCACGCCTCCACTATGGAAGATCCCTCCTAGCAGTCCGCCGATGAGCCCGCCGCCGCCGGCGCCGAATGATCCGCCTCCCAGTAGCCCGGCGAGCGGTCCCTGTCCGAACAAGGTCGCTTGTAGAGCCGCTTCAGCAATCCGCTTTGTGAGATTAGCAAAGACATCGCCAAGGCTCTTGCCGTCAAGAATTAGGTCTGTCAGACTGTCTCCTAAAGCACTTTCGAAGAAAGCGGTAGTCTCCCGGAACGTCTGAAGATTGTTGACGGCTTCACCGTAAGCCTGCGCGACAGAACGGATCTCCGCAGCTTGTTCTGGTGTTACTTCTCCAAATTGTGCAATCGCGTCGTTGAGGAGTTGCTGCTCTAATCTATATGCTTCAATCGCGCCCGTAGTCATACCAAAAAACTGGATTTCTTGCTGCAGATCAGCCGTGCGCGATCGTACTTCGGCGAGAGAGTTTCGCACCTGCACTTCGCGATCAATCGAATTAGAAAGAAGATCACGTTCGCGGATAGCCTCTGCAAGAGCGGAAGCTTCTTCGCTACCTGCTTCTAGGTTGAGTTCACGAGTTCGGCGTAGGATCTCTTCCTCTGTCGCCAATTGACGCGCGGAGATTGCAGCGTTAGAATACATTTGACCGAGCTCGCGGAGAATCTCGACTTCCTGCTCTACTTCGTCAATGTTGCGCTGAACCTCAATCGCTTGATTGAGCTTTTGCCGCTCTCGCGTCAAATTGGCGATGACTTTACCTTGCGCGTCATCAAGAGAAAGCTGTAGTCGAGAAAGCGTCTGGAGAACTTCCATTTCATTGCTGAGATCGCTAACAGCAATTGTTCCGGACAGATATTGCTCAGCGAGCCCGCGCAAGCTCTCGACCTCTTGAGCGATTTCGCTTTGCGCACGGTCTCGCTGTTCAGCAAGGCGCTTCTCTTCTTCAGTCAGCTCGCGCACCTTCACCGTCGTCGTCTCAGCAGCGTCTCCGACCTTTTCAACTGAGTCGCTGACCGGTTCGCCCTCGCGCAGAACGCTCAGTCCAGCTTCGCGCAAGAAGTCGTACTTCTCGATTAGTTCCTTGACGAGAGGAAGCTGCTCTCGCAGCTTGTCCGGGTCTGCGAGAATGCCGCGAACTTGGTTTGTTAGATTCTCTTGCGCCTCGGAAGAGAGACTCTCGGCCTGCCTTGCACCTGCGCGATCACGCCCACGGCTGTTTAGTCGCCGCCCTGCTTCGCGTAAGACAGTGATTCCAAGAGCGTCTTGGGTAAACGTTCCAACATCAGCAGCAAAGCCATTCTGGAAACGCCTGCCTCCAAAGCGATCACGTCCGACGTTCGGATCATTCTGCGATGCACCAAGACTTCCGATCTCCCCTGCGAGATTTCCAATCGTTCCAAGCAGCGTGACAATCTCTTTCAAGAAATTCACGCTTGCGGCAAGGCCGGAACCAAGGTCGGCTGCAAACTGGCGCGCATCGTCAGAGCGAAGAACGTCTGTAAGCGAATCCACATTCTCACGGAAAGCATTTAGAGCGCCGCTGTCCCCGGCGACAAGCTGAAGCTCTTCAAACGCTCCTGAAAGTTCTTCTAGAGAGCCGCCAAGATTGTCAAGGCGCGTCTTAGCCGTGCGCTCAGCAAAGCCGCTAGACTTCTCCAGCTCTTGTTGAAGGCGCTGTAGACCATTCACACCGTCTGTTCCGACGTTGCGGATTTGCTCAGTCAGCACTTGGAGGGCCGGACCGCCTCTATCGCCAAACAGCTCAAGAGCTGTACCCGTGCTGATCCCCTGCTCGGAGAGGCGCTGAAGGATAGCTTGGAGTCCATCGACTTCTAGGGTTAGCCCTCCCATCAAGCCGCGGAGTTCTTCAGAAGGAGACGCCAGCTCAGACAAGACGCGGCGCAAGCCGGTTCCAGCAAGGCTTCCCTGCAGTCCAGCATCACTGAGCTTGCCGACTGCAGCCGTAGCCTCTTCCAAAGAGATCCCAAGACCGGCGGCGACAGGCGCAACGAACTTCATCGCTTCGCCAAGTTGCGAGACGTCGGTATTAGAGCGAGATGCGGCAAGAGCGAACACATCGGCGATCCTGCCTGCCTGATTAGTCGCAAGGCCGAAGCCTCGGAGAGCACTAGAGGAAATATCTGCAGCTTGCGCCAGTCCTAGCCCACCTGCAGCCGCAAGATCCAGCGTCCCGGGGATGGACGAGATGACTTCATTCGTGTTAAAGCCCGCGCGAGCGAGAAGCTCCATACCTTCGGCCGCTTCTGAAGCAGAGAATGCAGTCTGAGCGCCAAGATCGCGCGCCGTTTTGTTCAGCGACGCGAATTCACCTTCTGTTGCTTGCGTGACCGCGAGAACGGCTGACATCTGTTGCTCAAATTGAGCACCAACTCGTAGTGATTGAAACGTCGCGACTCCAGCGCCGATCCCCACCGCCGCGCCGACAAAGCGACTGACGAGCGCGGTTGACCCGCGAATAGCTGTGTTGAAAGTGCGAGTGTCTTGTGAGGAATTTCTCGAGAACTTCTGAACTTCGGCGCGCGCAAGATTCAGGTCTCGCCGAAGCTCGGCAAGACTAGCTCGAATTTCTACTTCTGCGCCGCCGACTGTCTCGACCATCACCGATCTCGCTTTTTCTTACGAGCGAAGATAGCATTATGGTCCTGAGAAAACAGCTTGAATCTCTGCGCCATAGGAAGGTCTTTCGCGGTCTTCTCCTTCTTGCTCTTGCCAAAAAGACCATTCAGTAAATCAACGCGACCTTCAACCCCGATAAGGATTGAGTTCACATCCGCGAAAAGAGCTTCTTGTTCAGACCAGCCTAGCCAGCCGATAGCATATTTGAGGAGTTCGCGATAGTACTCCTCGATCGTCATCAACTGGCCTGGAGAGGGTCTTCTTTCTGTTCACCCGGCGGACGCCCGCCATTGGCCAGAACGTTGATGAACTTGATGCAGGCTGCAGACATGCGGAAAAGACCAGTACGATAGATCTTTTCTGGAAGATCCTTTGATCCGTTACCGGTAAGGCCCAATCCAGCGATTGTGACCATAAGGATCGCGTCGAAATCAAGCACGCTGCAGCGTTGAATCATTCCAGCGAGCCCACCTTGCTGGGAGAGGATCTTTACAGCGTGAAGCGTAGGACGGAAAACAAGTTGCTCTCCGTCGATCGTTACCGGAACGTCGCCGACGCCGAGTTCTGCGTGTGACATTAGGTCGCCGGGTCCTCAGTGATCTCAGTGTTTAGACCGACGTTGAATGTGCGGCGGACAACGTTGTTCGCCTGACCGACCTGGATCCGCTTGGACATAACCTTTCCACGGAAATAGTGAATGGACGGCGTTCCAGCAATCGTGAGCTGATCGTTCAACGTGACACGGAAGTTGAAATCGAGAACTTCGGCTTCCGCAGCGATCATGGCCGCTTGTCCCGCGTCGCTGGAGTCCTGACCGGCTACGACCGCCATGGTTCCGGCGTTGCGCGGGCCTTTGAGCTTGCGAACGCGGCCATCGCCGAGCGACGTAAATGTGACTTCTTCGGATTCGTCTCCAAACTCGCCAAGGTCTTCAATCTCTCCGACTTCGACGTATGTGTCAGCTTCAAACTCTGCAAGAGTCGTGGCTGCAGCGGTCGTTCCAATGGCTAGTTTAGCTCCTGAGCCAGTGCTAATCGTCATATCAATTCTCCTCTTTGAGCGTAATCGTGAGCGTCACCATTCGAGCAACTAATGACTCATCGCTGCTAGGGGCAATTCTCGGACCGCTACAAGTGATCAATACCACGCTGCAGTCGTCCAGAGCAATAGCGAAGCGGTTCCTCTGGAAGAAATTCCTAACAGAAAATGAGACTTCTTCAACTGCTCGCAGATCTTCCTTCTGTCGTCCATAGACTATGACGTCGTAAGTCTGCACGGGGCGTCGGGCTGTGAGCCCGTCTACGTCTGTTCCGCTGACCATCTGCACAAGAATCATTGGATAGAGAGCGTCACCCGGGACGGGACGCCGGGTGAAAACAGTGGGAGATCCCTCCCACTGAGCGAGCGCATTTTGCACAGATGCTAAACCCAAAAGGGCTGAGCGGATGTCGGGGAGCAGGTTCTTCATAGCTGCCTGCCTCTCAAATTCTGAAGCTCAAGACGGATCTCTGTGCTCACAATCCGGGGAATTTGATCTCTCATGAAATCCAAAGAAGGACGAAGGAACGGACGCGGTTCCATACGCTCAGTGCCGAATTCTAGTGAAGCAGCATAGCTGACCGAGTAGTTGACCCGCGCGGCGAGATTAGCTGGATCCCTGATAACGGTTCCTGACTGGACCAGCGCGCCAGTGTCACTCGCTGGCGCTTCGCCTGGAGCAGAAGCCTGATGAAGAACGCTGCGGCGACGATAGATCGTGCCGGTTTTCTTGGTTCGCAGAATCTGACCGACCGAAACTTCATGAACGCGCGTCGCCGCCTTGAAGACGCCCCGATTCGCGCCGCGATTCACAGCTTCTTCCAGACGACGCGAGTTCCATCTGAACTTAGCCATTGAATGGATCCTGCACCTGCACAGCGCGGCATGTCCAAAGCGCTGTCGCCGGGTCGGTCTCTACCTCTCTGAGCTGAGAGTAGGTACCGCTCATGAGCACTATGTCGTCCTTCTTGGGCTGGACCCCGCTAGGGAGAGACTTGGCGAAGATGTTGACCATAAACTCAACTTCAGGAGCTGCAGCCGAATCGCCGCGCCGCGCGCCTTTATACACATCCTTGTATTCTTCTGTGAACCCTTGCATCTGATAGGAATCAACGTGTGTAGCCTCCGGATCACCGAACTCATCCAGAGCTCCGGTCGGGGTAGAATGATAGAGGGTTCCTCGGAGGAGACGATTCCGGAACCCTTGGAAAATAGCTGAGGCGATCTGTCCATCTAGAAGTCCCACGAGTGTCTCCTTAAGAAAAACGGCGGACCCTTTTAAGGTCCGCCGTTTGCATTCCCCTTAGCGCCATTCGTTAGAATTGCGCGGCGTCCTGGAAGAAGTAGCCGAGGTCAGCACCGACGACCTTATGCTGGAACGCCATCTCGACTTCAACACGGTCGGAAGCTTCGCGCTCAAGGCGGAACTTCTTGATGCGATGGCCCATACCGGTCGCGCCGATGAAACCGTTCCAAGAGAACGTATAACCGGCCGACGGAATCATCAATCCAGGATTCGGAGCGACGAAAGCAAGCAGAGCATTCGAACCGCTGATGAAAGACGACGCTTCGGCGATGCCCTGCTGAGCCGTATTGACGATCGCTTTGCAGACCAGAAGTTCCTGAACTTCAAAAATCTGAGCAAGCGTCGACGCATTGGCGAGCGCCGGATTCCCGGGCGTTTGGCCAAACTTGATGCGCTCAATGATGTCCGGATGGTCAACGAGAGCGTCAAAGCATGACTTACCAAGGATGAACTTGTTCGGCTCAAAGCCGGTCTGCTCCAGAACCGCGCGCTTGGCAGTACGGATCTGCTCAATGGGAGTGGAGTTCGGATCGTTCCAGACAAGGAACTCGCCAGCGCCGGGAGCGGCGGTCACACCGAGTTCTTCCGTTCCCCAGATACCAGTCGAGAGCGCCGCGCGGGCGAACTCGCGCTCGCGCTTGATGAGCGCTTTATGCGTGACAAACTGCATGGCATCGCGATCACTGTTCAGAACCGTGTCTTCATTAGCGCGGATCTGGTCGGCGATGTCCTTGTGATAGGCATACACCGGACAGAAGTAGGTCGGCGTATTGTCAACGTCATAGCCGCCGCCTGCAGACTCTGTTCCAGGAGCGCGCTGCGTCATCTCGTCGCGGTTGAAGTCCGCCCGATCATAGACATAGTACCGGTCAGATTGTTTCGCGACTGGAAGATTCGGAAAGGCGCGATCAGCAATGAAGTTAGATTGGTCTTGAAGATATGCTACGCTCATATTCGTGAGCGGCGCATTCACATGGACATCACCTGCGGTCGGACGAGTCATTTGAGTTCTCCTATCTTTCTCTTACCCGTGATACAGAAGCACGGGAATTACAGCTCCGGCAACGCCGGTCTCCAACGCACGCCCGAGGATCGGAGTCGTACCATCCCGCAGAACAGCGGTTCCGTTCGCGCCCGACTTCACAAGTTGACCAGCCGTCAGACCACCAGTTCCAACAACGAGCGGGACAACCCCGCCGATTCCGAATTCAACCGCGTTGTTTTCCAGAGGGTCATTCAGGATTACCCCATCCGCGACTGCATCCAGAGCGGCAAGCTCTACCTTACCATCAGAGCCGACCGTGCCGAAGCGGTTTTGTCCGGTTGTAGAAAAGTCAGCACCCGCTTCAAGAGAGATGCTACGAACCGATTCGTATGTTGCGCGAGTCATGAGTACTTCTCCTTAGTTCGCGTTCTTCGCCAGCTCGGCATAGAGCTTGGGATTTTCTACGAGGACTAGGTCATATGCCTTGGCGACCGAGATCTTGTCCTTCGCGGCGCGTTCCGCCGCCAGTTTGTTGACTTTGTCGGAAGCCGATTCGCCTTCCGGCTCTTTGTCTCCGCTTGCACCTTTGCGAATCGTCGCTTCCTTCGTCGCATCTTCGGCGACCTTCAGAACAGATTCCAGATACTTGGAAACTTCGACGCCAGCCGATTCGGCCGCTTTCAGGAGCTTCGCCTTGTCCGCCGCTGTTCCAACGAGATTCGGGAACTGCTCGGTCGCGCGCTTTTCCAGTGTCGCAAACATTGCAGCATTTTCAGCCGCTTTCGCCGCTTTAGAAAGCTCCACAAGACGCTCGTCTTGCCGCTTGAGCACCTCAAACGCTGCAGCGCCGACGTCCGCCTTACGCACTTCTACACCGTCAAAGGTCTTGAAAACTTCACCTGCCGACTTCTTGGCGCGCGCCTTGCGCTCGTCTTCAGGCAGGCCGAGGAATTCTTCCTTCTCTTCTTCTGTCATCTCTTTCATCAGAGTCTTTTCAGGATCAGACAGCTTGGCGAGAGCAATCGCCTGATCGCGAGCAGCGTCGGATTTCTGAATCTGCGCCGTAAGCGCTGCAACGCTTTTCTCCAGGTCTGCGATTTTCTCTGCATCGGTCTTGTTCGTCATGCCTAAATCTCCTTCGGCCTTCAAGATCGTAATATGAGCCTTTTGGTTCGCTGGACGATCCACGAGGCTCAATTCCTTGAGATCAATTTCCTTGAGCCGGTAAGCCATCTCAGATCTCCTGAAGCTTAGCCGTAGCACCGATCGAAAATCCGCGCAAGTCTCGGCTAACAACTTTCTTCCAAATCTCTTCATCATGAATCTTCACACCGACAATCCAGCCTTCCAAGTTGCTTTGGACTCCTAGTGAAGCAGCAATCTCTTTTGTCAAGGGGAAACTGTGAACGACTGTGCCTACTTGCCGCCCAGCATGCATGTTGAGAGATTTGCGCGTGCTCAACATGAAGTCCGTCGTAGCCTTGAGAAGTTCACCAGCTTCAATGACATGATCTTGCAGGTCGACAAGTGGAACACCATTCTCGCTTATGACGCTTCCCCATCCGAAGACGATGCGCTCCATCTCATCAATCTTGAGAATCTTGAGAGCCTGTTCGCTCAAAGAATCACCATCAAAGGATTCTTTGATCTCCTCAAAGATCTCTGGTCCAAGAACGATCTCGCCGCGATACGGAATGATCTTCTCGAGATCGATCGGCTGTTCTCGATAGCTAAGCGTGATGTGAGGAATGTAGTCTGGAAAATTCGATGTTGCTCCTGCTTCACGTGCAAAGTGATTCCGTGACTGCAGGTAGTTGTCCGCGAATGCTAGAACGAGCGCCCGCTGATTGAACTGCTCAATGGAGCGCGGTCCTCCGGGCTTGACTGTGTGAGTCCCATCTTCGTTCAGAGCCCACGCGTCACCGATCTTTGTCCAGTCTACAGGAGTCTTGGAATAAATGATCGTGACATGAAGGCTTTCTGGAGGAACAATGGAGACAAACCCCTGCTCCTTCGCCCACGATAAGATCGCTTCCGTGTTCAGAACGTCGCGACGAACGTACAGCGAGCGGGGCTCGATCTTGTCTACTTGTGTCATTGTCTATCCTCAAAACTGACTGTCACCACACATCGACACTGCACGTCTTCAGCTGCAACACCAAAAGCGCCGGGCTGCAGCGCTCTTGCGCCTGAAGGCGACTGAAATTGCTCGGTCATGCCGACTTCCTGCCCATCTAGTTCAGCGTGTGTGTCACGCTCGCGTCCGTCTTGCGTCGTGTTCCAGCGACGAACTACAGTCGCTGGATCAATCTGTAATTCTTCGACGGCTTGCACCAAAGCTTCCTCCCGAGCAGCGGAGACAGCGCGCGTGCTTTCAGTGCGAGCTATCGTTTCCGCTCGGAAAGCGACATAGCGCTGCCGATAACGGTCGACCATACGGTCGATCTGCGCTTTCGACAAGGGTTCTTCAAGATTTGCAGAACGCCGCACTGTTCCATCAAAGCGGCGGTCGCGCAAGCCGCGTGTCAATGCTTCCAGGCTTGCTCCTGAAGAATCTTCAAGAAGACGCCGATAAGTACTGACCGCCGCATGCTGACGCGCGGTCAAGCCGATTGCACTCTGGAACCTGCGAGCCGCAGCAATGGGATTCTCCCCGAGTTCTACAGATTCTGTAAGAGCTATGCGGATCGTCGCCCGCTGTTGATTACTCATCTCACGAATCAGCCGCAGCCTGTCGGCCCGGATGAACTGTGCAGCGCGTGGATTTCCAACATCAAACGAGATAGCGACTGCAGGGCGAATCTTCCCGAGAGCGCGCGCAATGTCTTGACTTCCTTCTTCGCCTGCATCAACATAGGCTCGGCCGATAGCCGTAGAGAAGGAAGCTATCTGTTCATCTACGAAACGCAGCGCTGCTTCCACATCTCCGCGCTCCAGCTCGCGCCGGACTTGCCGGAACGCTTCTCGACTGGCAAGAATCTTCATAAACTGCTCAAAGCGTCGCCGGATGCGGAGCTTCTGCTTATTCACGATCCTCTTCAGACGTGCGCGTTCCGCTGCAGAAGACTTAGCCATTCTGATGCTCCCAGAGGAAACGACAAGGCGCGCTCGGACGATATGGGATTTGCGCCTGCTTCTCTTTCAAGAGCGGATGCTTCTTGATGCAAAGGTCGCTCCCTTTGCGTCCATACCCAGAAGACTTAGCATCCGGAATCTCGTTCTCTTCTACAAGAGTCAGACTGAAACAGTCTAGCCGCTTCTCGGCCAGACGCGCGTTCAACTGGCGACGAAACAGGCTGTCGCTTCCATACCATCCACAGAAGTCCTCATCATACCCACCGACCATCCAGTAATCCTTCGGATGTATGAAGTAGCTGTTTGGATGAGGCTTCTTGTAACTCCCGTCCACCTTTCTTCGAGCCGGAACATAGAACACGCCACGCTTCGGGCACAAGTCATGTAGAATCATGGCCTGATCGGGCTCGATCAGGTGATCCAGATCTGTGATCAGAGTCCAGTCAGATTCTACCCGGCTCATAACAAGGTTGCGCGCTCCGTCTTGATTCCACGGTTTGTCTTGTGTGATCCAGAATAGATCTACGCTTAGAAAGTCACTGGCGAGCTGCCCTGCAAGCACCTTGTCAGCTGGGAACTGCCGAGAGCCGTCGTCAACGATGACAATGCGCGTCGCCTGCCTAAGCTTTGGGAGCCATGAATTCAATGTAGAGATTTGCCGACGGAGCATCTCCGGTTGATTGTAATACGTGAGGCCAATGCTGATCACAGATATTCCCTAAGGTAGCCTTTCTCAAAGGCTGATTCTCCATCTGTTCCACAAGAACGACTTCCAGGAAGTACATTTCCAGAGACCGACAGATACTTGCTGATAAGCTCCCACACAGCAAGCGGGAATCTGAGCGGCTCGCCTTCTGCTCCGCGGAAGTTCTCGATTTCAACGCTTCCGGCCTTCAGTCTCCGAACCTGTTGCGCGACTGATTGCTGATTGATTAGGTCCGTCCCGCTAAGGAGAGCGAGCTGTGTCTCTGCAGCTCCGTCTAGAAGATCTTGAGGCGTCACACCATCAGTTACGCCAGAGAGGCCTAGGCCATCGCGAGGCCACGCAAGCGGCTGAACCGGGTCAGAGCGTTCACCGATCCAGACCTGACGATCAAAGAGACGCGTCTGAAGCACAGCATAGCGCGCCTTAGTGTCAGCATCCAGCGAATCCCATTCTACAGACTGTAACGTCGCCTGAGCATACTCGTCCATCTCCACAATAGAGAGGTAGACTTCATAGTCAGTTCCATTGATCGTAACGGTCGCCACAGCTAGCTCTCCTCTTCTTCGTCCGGAAGCAAATCACCATCATCAATCTCTTCTGGAGACTCGTGCCGACTGACTCCGAGAAGATCGCGCACATCATTGATCGCTTCGTCGTCTGGCGACAGAGGAGCGCCTGCAGCCGAAATGTCGCGCAGAACGCGGGCCACCTGTTCAACATCCTTATATGAAACGTCTTCAGTCTTCGGATACGGACGTAATTCCTCAGGAAATCCATTCAACGCCCAAAGAGCGTTCAGTAGATCTCGACCATACTGGTCGCGCATATCGGCAAGGGTTGACATGACTTGCATGTAAAGCGCCTGCGTCTTGTCCTTGCCGAGGCTGAACGCTCCAGTCCCGTCTTGACCGGTCAGCATAGTTCCGGTGCCTATGATGTCGGCCATCTCGCGCTTAATGCGGTCAACCGCGCGATCAAGCTGCGCCACGGAAGCGGCGTTCCCGCCGGTCAGCAACTCCATTCCCCATTTGTGGTTCGGCGTCGGCTGCTTTCCGTCTTGATTCTGACCCTTGTAGACTGCACTGTCCAACAAGAGCCCTGTATCACGTTTCTTAGCCTTGAGCCTTACGAACTCTTCCAGACCGGCGATCATGTCATCGCGTTGTTTTGAAGTGATCTTTCCAGCCTTGACCGCCTCGTTCAGTTCTTCATAGGGAACTCGTCCAACAGGGATACCAGCCAAGTCACGTTCAAAACCAAGTCCTTCCAAGAAGAGATACTGTTTCAGGCGATTAGACGGTTCCACAAGATGCCGGAACCAGCCTATGCCTTCAGGGCTGTCGCTAAGCGTGTCATCGCGTACATAAATCACCTTTCCACGCGGAAGATACAGACTCTGCGAGGTTTGGGGGCTGCGCTGGATGATACCGATTACGGACCCATTCTGATCAATGTCCCACTGTTCGATTGTATGCTGCGGACGATTCTCTATGTTGCTGAAGCCGATCAACCCGTCGGAGCGCCGCTGAGCGAGCCATTCTTGAACGCCAAATCCATGAAACTTGTACGTCGCTCCGCGCCGAATGATCCGGCTCCATGCGTCGCTTGTGGAACCGATGATCTCGTCGCAGAACTCGGCGAGGCGCTTGGCTTCGTCGCTGTCGTCTGCAGGTTCAAAGCTCCAAGCAGGCTTCGCTACAAGATTCAAGAAGTACCGTACAGAAGCGGCGACAGTAGAGATGTTCAGAAGAATGTCGTTCGCAGTTCGATAGCGGTCATAACCGTTCAACTGCGCGTTCTGCTCGCCAGATTCAACATATCCGCCCCAGACAGGCGTTCCAGACGTACCCTGCTCCTGCATCGGCTTAATGCGTTCAGGCTTCACGCCTGTCTGTCCGAACGCGCCTCTGAACAGTCCGCCGAAGAAGTTCGCCATTGTTGATTCCTGAATTATGCGGCGCTGATCTTAGCAGCGCTTGTCGTTCTAGACTAGCCCGAGGAAGAACGGGTGACCGGACCATGCGGCGCGGGTTCGTCGTCTATTTTTGTCAACCTTGCAAAAGCGCGGCTGAGTGCGTCAACTTGGTCCATCTTCGCGCCATGTGGAAACGTTTCCAGCTCGCGCAAGAACGCTTCGTTCCAGTCGCCGCGTGCGATCTTGATGAATCTAGATTCAGCTTGTGACGACACTGGCTCAGCGCGACGGATCTTGCTTCCAGATTCTGGAGAAGAGTAAATCGTGTAACCAGCAAGCGCCTTCTTGAAATAAGAGACCTGCGATTTGCCTGCCTGCCCTGGATCTTGAGGAATGTCAATCGTCGTTCCTATGCCGTCGCGATCTGCAGCGTTCTTGATCTCTCGTTCAACATCACCCGGACCCCACTGACCGCGCACCACATTAGAGACATAGAATACACTGTCCGGAGCACGGCCTAGTCGGACGCCTGCAGTGTAGGCAGGATCTGTGACACCGGACTTCTCTGTAGCAGCAAAGTCCCATCCGCGAACCCATTCACAATGAGGCGGGACTTCCCATGGTTCTATAATCTCGAACCAATCGCGCTTGAACATTCCGCCGCCGCGCGGCGCAGGGCGCTGCTGATACTGCGAGGCAACAGCCCAAGAACCCATTGTCCGCTTCTCGCGCTCGACGACTTCTCGCGGAAAGCGCTGCGGAAAGAGCAACTCACCTTCTTGCTGGCGTGGATCCTTGAAGCCGATCTTTGTGGTGCAGCGCCTATCGGCCTCAAATTCCATCGGCAGGACGAGCATCGTGTAGTCTTGCGCCATGGCGCTGTCTAGAATGAACCCTATTGGATCGCGCTCGTGCAAGCGCTGCATGATCATAACAATCGCATCAGTGCGCTGATCGTTCAGGCGCGATGGAACCGCTTCCCGGAAGGTTGTCAGAACTGATTCACGCACTGGATCACTGAACGCGTCGTCCACCGACATGGGGTCATCTATGATGATCCTGTTGCCGCGCGAGCCAGTCAATGACGTGAACGGCATGCACTCGCGGAAACCAAGCTGCTCATTCTCAAACTTGATCTTCGCGTTCTGATCACTTGTTAATTGGACCGGCCATCGCTCTTGATACCAAGACGATTCAATCAAACGCCTGCAGCGCAAATTGTCGCGGACTGCGAGGCGATCGTTGTGCGCAGTTCCTAAGTATCGCAGGTGCGAGCGCCCCATCGGACCCCATTCCCATGCAGGCCAGAAGACGCTGACAGTCAGCGACTTCATGCAGCCCGGCGGAACGCAGATGCCGAGGCGCGTTATCTCGCCGCGTGTCACCGCTTCAAGGTGTTCACAGATCGCATCAACGTGCCAGCCGTGCTCGTAAGGCGTCGCCGGTTCTACGACGTGCCATGAGCGTTTGATAAATCCAGCAAGGGTCAGGCTATCGATTCTATCAAGCTCTGCGAGCGCCTTCCGAGGATTAGCAACCGCCCATGCGACCGAAGTCTTGAGATCTTCGCTCATCAGTGTAGCTGCTCAGGAGCCTTCGGTTGCACTTCTGCAGCGGCTTCTTCCAGCATGGCGCGGAGGACTTCGCGCTTCTCTGGAGAAAGGCGACTGAAGTCGTGATCTGGAGGCGCTTCGGTCTTGTTCACGTCGACCATACTGCGATCGCGATAGGCGGGATCGTGACGCTTGATGTGAATTTCCATAAGACGGTCACTGAACCTGCGGACGCTGGCGTAACGGAAGATCGGCTGGCCAGCATCATTCACCGTCTGGCTCCCGTCTTCATTCAGTACTGGCTCAATGACGCGGATCCCTTTCTGGTAGACTGGCTCGTCCCATCCTTCGCGCGCTCGGCGATCCACTTCTGCAGCGAGGCTATCGCGGTAGATATCATAAGCGCGCGCTTCCATGGCGGCGAACTCAGGATCGTTCTTGCGATGGCTGATAATGCAGGACATGCAGACGCCTGCCTTAGCGGCAGAATGAGCCTTCAGGCCCGTCTTCTGGAATTCCTCAATGTACGAGCGCTTCTGGACATCGTCAAATTTCACGCGCGATGCCTGCAGCTTGCGTCGCCATCCGGTCTGATCCGCTGGACCTCCAACACCAGTTGAAGACCCCTGCTTCTTCCTCTTCTTCATAAGATTCTCGTTCGCGCGCGATTGGAGAAGGTACTATGGCGTTGAGATTCCAATTCAGCAAGCCCGAGGACGGATCGCCTCTCCCTCAACCTAAGGTTATGCAGGAGAAGTCTGGTATTTTGAAAAGTCTGGGGAGCTCCAAGTCCTCGTCGTTGCTGGAGCTCAGGAGCGGTCACCAAACTACCAGTGAATAACTACTCTACTTTTAAGAAGAAGTAGTAGTAAGTTAGGCAAGTGCCTAGCCCTTCTTCCTTCCAGCCTACCCGGCAATCGCTGGACAGGTAGAGTAGTAGTTCTCTGGTTCTCTGGGGAATACTCTGCAACTCCCCGTTCTTATTGGGCTCGAGCCTTGCCAGACTTTCTATTTTACCATACTTTTCCTGCACAACTTCCAGGTTGAGGGAACTATGCGCCTAGACTCCAGCCGCAATCGCCGCCTGTATAAGGCGCTCTACCAGTGGATCACTTCCGATGAGTACAGGACAGAAGTCGGCAAGGACCAGCTCGCTGCTCACCTGCAATGCAACAAAGAGATTCTCTCAAGAATGCTGCGAACAGTGTTCGGAGAAGATGTTCTAGCGCGCATCGGCCACGGTCGCCCGTTCTACCGCCTTCCTTCTCAGGAAGCGGCGATTGAACTTTTCAAACGAGGACTTCCTTCCGCAAGGATGCGCGGCGAAGAAGGAATTTCAACAGAAGACCTTCCAATAATCTCGCCGTTCCAGACAATCCTTGAATTCGACGGCTGGAAGATCAAGTAATTGCCTTCAGCACCTTCTGCAGGTCTTCAACCAGAACAGGCACAGTAGGCCAAGATTCCTCAGAAGCGGCCTGTTCCAGCCGCTTCAGCACATCTTCGCCGATGTGCTTCCGCAAGTCATAGACCGCTGCTTGACCGAGCAGCTTCGCCAAGAATTCTTTCGGCAAAAGATATGAGCCTTCCACTATCACAGCCTCCTCAGCATCATAGTCAGCCCAAGAATACCGATCGCCAAGAAGAACAGCCCGAATGAAGCAGGCAGTGGAACCTCTGCAGGTGGATCAACCGGAACCAGCCGACCGCCAGTGACAAAGCCCGGCAAGGTGACTTGCTCTGCCCAAGGGGCGGTCAGACCAGCTTCCTGCATGATCTCCTCAAAGCTTGGAACTCCTGAAGAGAATTCCTCCAGCTTGTTCCATTCTTCTTCACGGACCGGAACCCATTCGCGGACTGTTTTACACTCCAGCCGTTCAGTGTATTCACCTTCTGCTTGTGACATCAGTAGCCTTTCTGGTCTAGAAGCGTCGCAAGATGCTCCATGTCTCTTTGGAATTTGTCGCGATCCAGTGCGTAAGGAGTTATAGAAACTTTTCTCTGGAGCTGTTCGTCCCATGGGACGTCTAGAAAGCTGAATGCAGCAAAGACGTGCCCGAGACGGAACCATTCCAAAGCTTTTAGAGCCGTGCAATCCGCTTGGCTGAAGAAATCCCTTGATGGGAAGCAAGGGCTTCCAGAATCAATTTCTAAACTCTTCGCCATCACTGAGCCTACCAAGCAGACTGTGCACTTGCTGTAGTCATCCTTCGGCGCGTGCCATACATCCATGTCAATTGTGTATCTCTCGTCTGTCTCCACCTTGCGCAGATCATCTAGCGCCAGACGAATCAAGACTGACGGCTTCCGGGGAAGCTTAGTCTCCACCATTGTCCTCCATCGTTGCAATGATAGCGTTCAGACGCTGCACTTCTTTCTCGTACCTGAGCACGTCTTGAGCAATCATTATGCCAGCGCTAGCCTGAGCGGCGTCTTCAAACGCCTGATCTCCTGCTTCCGTCACAGAACCGTCATCCCACTGAATCCGGCCATAACCGTTGCGCGTATAGTGCAAGAACAGCTTTGCACGATTCATCGCCCGCGCTCTGTGTACATCGCCGTATACGTCGTCAAATAATGCTTGTGCAATCTTCTCTTTAAGCTTCATAGATTCTTTCTTCTTTCATCAAGAAACTTGAATGCTTCGTAAACCTGTCGAACTTGCGCTTCGCAGTCTCGCAACGCATCATGCGGCAATTCATTCCAGATCTCAAACGTGCTCTCATACCCAAGAAGCTCAGCTGTGTAGACAAGCGTCCGGACGTCACGCGCTGCATTATATTTCCACGGAAGTTCCAGGCCGCAAAGACTGTATGCATTCTTCAGAATGGAAATATCAAAATCGGTTCCCTTGGACCAGATGACAGCGTTCTTAGCTTCTGAAGCCTGATAGGCTATAAAAGAGCTGAGATCAGCAAGCGCGTCGTGGATTGTAACTGTCGTCCTGGACAGTTCGTCCTGCGCCTTTGGATCCTGCTTTCTCCACCATTCTATTGTCTTAGCGTCAACATCCATTCCAGCGAGAATGGAGCTAGACAACGACACATTACGTCGGTGTTTGGCTCCGATGTAAGCAGTCTTCGGACCGAAGACAACAGCACCGATCTGCACAATCGCCGCGTTGCCGCCGACGCCGAACGTTTCGATGTCGATCATGATGTCAGTCATGAATGATTCCTTTCTGTATAAACAGCTCTTCACTGCCTGTCTCGAGCAACACATTCTTGACGCGGAAGTAATCGTTCGCGAGTTCATTGCAGCGTTGCAGTTCGTCGATCTTCAATCCACAAACCCCTTGTTCGCAAGGCGCATGGTGTTGACGATCTTGCACATCTGATGCCACTGATGGATCGGAACTAGCCGAGATGCGCTATACTGCAAGATCGCCTAGCATCGAAGCCATCAATTCATCTCCTCTTGCTGCGCCGCGCGATTGTGCTTTCGTGCTTCTTGAGCGCATAAAATGACGCTGTCAAGCTCTTCTCTGTATGCAGAGATCGCATTGGTGCGATATTCTTCCGGATCAGCTCCAGTCATGCAAGACGTCTTTACTAGAGTCTCCCACGCTTCTCGCTCAGACCTCTTCAGTTGAGCGTTATTCTGCGCTGTCTGGATAGACATCAGCAAATCAAATTGACTCATATCCGCTTCCTCCTATGCGCCGCTTCCGCCACTTGCCGGTCATAAGCCTCCTGAGTCGATTCAAACTCAGCGACAAGAATAGGGAATCCACAGAACGTTGTCTGATCTACTGGAACGGTATCAACAAATTCGGCGTGCATCCCAGACATTCCATTCTGGCCGCAGAACACTTTAACGCCGCCCTTACTCGCGCATCTGACGTAGACAACGGTTGTGCGTCCAGAATACAAGCCGATAACGCGCCAGATGTTAAGCGATTCTTCAGACATTGTTCACGACCAGCTCAGGACGCCGAGTGAAAACAACCGCGCCAGTGCTCCGGAACAATGTCTCCATCATCTGTTGCGCCAAGCTGGCGAGCCTGTCGCGATCCGTGACCGCAAAGGCGGTCTCTTCTCGGACAGTGCGCCCATTGATCTGTCCAGTCAGACGCGCTTGTCCTAGGTGCGCTGTAGCTGTAACCGTGATCAGATTGCCACTGATGTCGATGTCTCTGAGATTTTCAGCGAGGATATTCATAAGGCGCTCCTTTTCTAAGACAATTGTTGCACATGACAGCGCAGATGACAAGCTACGCGCGCCTCACCTCCCAAGAGATTGCAGCGCAGCCTGCGGCGCGACGACCACGGAAATCCTCTGCGAGAATGCGTTCCGCTTCGGCGATGGTCTTGGCGTCCACTGCCTTCTTGATGGTTTCGCCGCCTCCGAAGAAGAACTTGGAAGCAGGCTCGCCGCCGTTTATGTTCTGGAAGTTAATGATCATTGTGATGCTCCTTGTGTTGTAAGACCGGTAGATCGAATTCCAATTCGTTGGCGCTCGTTCAGCACAGCCGCTGCGCGCTGCTTCATGTTCTCTGTCGCAGCGCTGCTCGCAAGAATCGTTTCAGCTTGAGCATACCAGTCATTCCACCTTTTCGCGAACAGTCCGGGAGCGCCTCGGTCTGACGTGTTCAGCATGTAGTAAACGTCCGAGGACTGAAGCAGCTTAGCTTGCGAATAGGTGATGCTGACAAGCGGGGTGAGAGCGCGACGATCGCTGAGAGAAAGATCTTCAAGATCGATTGATCCAGGAATTGTTCGGCCAATAAACTTAGGCATTTCACTTCTCCTCTGTTAAACTGCAGGACGCAAATCATCAATCCGGACAACGGTAGAATACTTGCCGCAGTCGCTGATCAACTCAGCGACAGGGATTCCAGCGACCGTGTCAGCGACACGCTTTACGGTCCAGACAATGTCCCGAGATGTAGCGCTGCAGCGCAGCCCGACTGGGATGTCTTCCATCAGCGCCTTGCGCATGCGGCAAAGCTTGGCGTAGTTCCGTCTCATCTCGGCGAGCGAGTCCGCTCGCTTGCAAGCCTGCACGTTCAGCGCATCAATGCGTTCAAAGATGTCCATAGCTATCCCCTAAATCCAGTAAGGTAGCTCATGCCACGCGCATCTTTGACGACACAGATGTTTTTGTAGTACGTAGAAGCAAGGCGTACCCACGAGCAGGTCCCATCTGCGTGCCTGCAGAGTACTTCGCGCCGCAGCAACTGCTTGCCGAACTTGTAACGCTGCGTCTTCTCAGGCACACCAGCTGCAGCGGGGAAGGTCTTCTTCATGTGGCCGAAGCGGTCTTCCTCGTAGCCATGCGCCTGCAGGCAAGCGCGGATCTCTTGGGTGGTAGCCATTGCAGCCTCCTATCGAACGACGACATGATACACAGTGACCGGGATGCACGAGCTGGTCCCAATAACGGTCTGCAGGAAGCTGCTCTTCGCGATGAACACCTTGCGAGCAGGGTTTTCCTTTTTGAGCTTCTTGGCTTTTTCCATGGCGGCTTTGTAGTCCATAGGGCGGCTCCTGTTCTGATGCTGGCAACCTACCAGCTAAGTATTAAAAAGTGTTTCCTTACTCACTGGAAGGAAACACAGTTTATTTTCTGATAACGACTACTGCGGTCGTCGCGGCCGAAGTTCACGCTTTCGTTCCCTGTTTGCAAATTGACCATGATAGAAGCTGGCCACGCTTTCATCGAAGTTCTGTAGCGACCGACGAGGCCTTTCGCGAAGAGCCATCCGTACTGCGGAACTTTTCTGGCCGGAACGCGGCGAGTCTCGTTTGCAAGCGTAACTTCAACAGTTCCAACCTCAGCCCCATCAGATTCTACTGAATCTACGATGAAGGATTCTAAGTTTACAGCTTTCATAGCGGCGGCTCCTTGTTATGAACACAAGGTAGCCGCACTCGGAGCAGATGACAAGTCCCCCGGCTCCGATTTTAGAGAATTATTTTTCGAATGGTTAATTAGGTGTTAACGATCTCAGCCGTAAGGATCAGCCTGCCTTGCGCCGCGACCGCACCTTCGCCAGCGCCATCCACCAGCTCCAGTTCGTACTGGTAAGCGCCAAGGGCAAGGTTAGCCGTGTCGGCTCCTATCAGAGAGACCGAGCAGCTTTGGGCGACGATTACGCCTGCCTTCTCAAGGTCGGCTGCAGGGCCGAACCGGTCGTCGCTGCGGATGCGCGCCAATGCCCATCGGGCGGTCAGGCCGTTAAGGTCGTCATCCGCCGGGAAGTCGTAGCGCAGCGTCACTGCAGTTCCGCGGACAAGTTGTGTTGCGATATTGCGAATCATAACGATCCCCTTAGTGCGACGACTGTGGCGGCGCTTGCCTGTAGCACAATGATGGCTCCGGCGAAACTGGCGTCCGTGCCCGTGGTGCTGAAAGTCGGCAAGGCGGCGCTAACAGATCCGACGTTAGCGCCAAGCGCCAGCGCTGCAGCCATAAACGTTGGGAACTGAAGATCACCTACAGCTTCCTGAACTGCGCCGCTGAGCCCGACAGCGGTAAAGGTCGGGATCCGGAGCTCTCCAGAGCCTAAGTTGTAGAGGACCGCGTCGGCTTGCGCCGTGAAGCGCGCCAGCGACAAAACGCCTTCCGCCAAGTTATAGAAAATTGCTGTTGCTGTAGCGCTGAATTTTGGAGCGTCTAACTGTCCAGTTGCGTTCGCTCCTGCTTCTTCTGGGCTGACGCTCAACGCATTGACGCTACTCGGGTAGATCGGCTGAGCAGGCGCGCCGCGTCCACCTTCCAGACCTGTTCCATCGTACAAGAACTTGTCGATCTCAACGCGAGCCGCGTCTTCATCAGCAAATGGAGAAGGCGTGTCAAACGGGAATCCGAACTGATAGCGCAACCGGATCTCAGTTGCGGCGAGCCAGTCACCGGTTAGCTTGGTGAACCGCACCACGTCTCCGTTGTAGATCTCTGTAGTCGCCACGGTGCGCAGCTCTGCCCATGCGCCTCCATCCGCACTGAGCTCCCATCCAGAGAGATCGTCGGTTCCGTTTGGAGTTTGCAAAGCTCCACCGTTCGGCAACGTGTAGAGAATGTCGATCGCATCGCGAGCCGCGCTCGTAAAGCGCCCTAAGATAGGACGAGGACCTAATATGTCGTAGGAGACGTAGCCGTGTCTGTTCAGCAGGCCGCGAGAAAACCGTTCAGCAAGACGGTACTGTCCTTCTGGACCGTCAAAGTGGTGAGAGTTGTCTACACCTTCCTGGATGAGGTCATTGTTCCACGAGAACAAGTGGAAGTTTGGTTCTAGAGTTTTTAGATACTGGATTTCTCGTAGAACTTGGGGATTTCCGCTAGTCTGTCTTGGGAGGGGGCAGACTAGCCATGGAGACGGATTTACCCGGAGCGCATCAAGTTTGGCGTAGGCCAAATCCATCAGATCAGCATAATTGACAGTCGTGATGTCGCCGCTACCCTGCAACCACAGAAAGTCGCCTATGTCTCCTTCAATAGCTTCAAGCGCTGTAACGCTTAATCCGCTCCAGATATTTATTCCGCTTCCATTTGTTGGGTCAACAGCCCCAGACAGATCAAACAGCTCTGATATGCTGCGTCCAGGAAAGCTGAGATCCACAACGAGAAGAGGAACTCCGCTAGCTTGGCCCCACAAGTTAGCCATCAGCGTCGCGCCTGTATCGTCGGGAAGCTCAACGAGCTGAAGGACTGGAGAAGACAGCGATTGATTCTGATGCGTAAGAAGATGTGCAACAGCGGTCAACGTGGTTCCTGGAGAAGAAATGTTAGAAAAGAATCTGTCTGCTTGTGACTGTCCACCAATAGCGAGAACATGACCGATGTAGAAGCCATTCGCTCCAGACTGCGAAACTATTGCATTCTCCATATCACGGAACTCAAATCTATATGGTCCTCCTGCGGGAATTCCGGAAAAAGTAACAGATGTGGAAGAACTTCCTAGAGGGGACGCCTTTAACGTCCAGTCAAACCCAGGAAGAGAAGACCCGCCTGAAATTATTCGTCCTTCTAGATTTGCAATAGAACCATCTAGATTGACAGTGAGAGACACGTCCGCGGTTTTAGCGGAGAAGTCATTGATCTGATAATAACCATTATCAATTCGTTCAGACCATGAAATGGGTGTGCTAGAAGCAAGCCAAGGAGTTAGAACAGCTCCGCTCACAAGATTCCCTGGAGAAGCTTCTATCTTGGTTAGAGCAGGCTGGAGGCCAGTGAAATCTGACAGATCTGAAACGCTCTCAAGAATGTAGTTCCACCTTTTAGAACCGCCGTTGAGAACATCATCAAACGTCGTGACTCCATCAGAAAGAGAAAGAACAACTGAATTGTCTGGGCGATTGCTCGTGTTGTCCCAGGAGAAAGAACCAGACACACAAATTAGATTCTCAATAGACTGTCCAGAAGCTGAGAGGCCTGCAGCTAGTCGTCCTATCTCGCTGATTAAGACAGCATCATTTCTGTTGTCATAGTCTGAAGCACTATTGTCGTCAGCGAGCCAGCTTTCTTGAACTACAATAGAAGGTGTTTCATCGACGCGTACAAGAATTCGCCACGAGTACAAAACTGAGCTTGAATTTCTTGTCTGGCCACAAAGCCAAAGATAAACACCACCGGAAGTCCAGTTACTTGCTCCCACAAGAGATGTAAGCCTGTCTGTTGCATTTGGGGCGTTTGTCTCAAACAACTGCCCACCGCGAGACGCATGCGAGACAAAGTTCTTACTAGAGGCTGAGCCTGATCCCTGATAAGAGAATAGAGCATCATTTCCGCCTGTATAGACTCTAGGCGTTGTGGCTTCAGCATCGTGTCCACATAGAAAATATTCTGCACCGTCTGTTCCGAGTGCAGACCGCGGAGTGAAGAAAAATCCCATCCACCATGGTCCGCCTGGACCACGAGGAAGATTTGCAGCGGTCAAATAATCCGCCGGGCTAAAGCCCTGAACGGACATCTTAGATCTCCGCTAGGCTGATCGTCAGAGAGGTGATCCTGACTGGTTCGCCTGCAGTGATCGCCGTGCTTTGGATCTCCATGTCTCCGCCGCCTCCAACAGCGGTTACACTGCCTTGCAACACTGCAGCGCCGCCGGAAGTCACGATGCGGAAGAAGGCTGCAGTCCCAGTCGCGTTCGCGGCGCTGTCATCCGTGATTGTGTTAGCCGCAGATGTCGCGCCGGGATTAGCGTCAGTGGCCGCTGCAAAGGCGTCCGCCGACAAAGCAAGTTCAGCTAGGAGCACCTGTGCCCCGAGAGCTGTGTCTGCCAGTGCAGGAACTGCCCCAGAGTAGATGCGGACAAAGCCGTTGTCCGGAAGCGCGCCGACCGCATTGACCGCAGATTGCGCCGCCGCATTGGAAATCGAAACTGCCATATTGGACTCCAGATTTAGAGTCGCAGTTTAGGCCGAACCCTCCATGCTGGCAAGGCGCTCGGCTATTCTGGTGCGGTTCAGCACCATTGCTTGCTCGTCAGGATTCCAATCATTCATCATCCAAGAAGGACACTGCGTCTGTACTGGCGCGTCAAATGCTGGATGATAACCGCGATTCTTCATTTCTCGAACAAGCGCTTCATGGCGTTTCTGCAAGTAAAGAAGCTTGTCGTAGAAGAAGCGCACATGCCCCTTCCCGAGCGTGTATTGTCTAGGGAGAGCAGTTTTGCAGGGGTCCCTATACCAGAGAGCCGCCAGCGCGAACACCCGAGGAAGCTCTCGATATTCAGCGATAAGATGATGTCGGCACAATTCACTAGGCAGGATGCAGTTGATGCGGGTCATAGACGCCTTTATGAAATGGAGCGGACGACTGGATTAGCAGAGTGAACCGGCCCTCGCGCCTGCGTCGCACACATCCAGCCTTAAGAAGCCGCTCCTCTCCTTTCAGAAGGACCGCGAGGCGGTATTAGAAATCTGGGTTCCGTTCATTACAGTGGCCGCGCACCGTCGAAAAATTATTTTTCGAATGGTTATTTCGCGTTAACCATTCCGGCGATACGTAGTGTGCTAGCCTTTGTCAGGTCGCTTAGCCGGGCGGACTTTATGTCAAAGCCCCATCCTGTCGCTCGCTCATGGCAAGCCGTAGCTAGGCGCTCCTGGAACTTTGGTTGTCGCAGTTCATCCCAAGTAGAAGCACTTACTAACTCGCCGATCGTCCCGACGCACGCGTCCTTGATAGCGTCGTCTGCGCCTTCTACTTCTAGCAGCGCTTTCTTGATGTTCCGGATCTTAGCTGTTACTACAGCGCTAACGACCACGTTGATGTCGTCCACTGTCGTCAGTGACTGCGCTGGAAGATCCATGGTGCGGAACACCACGTTATCAGCCTGAACCCGATCGACTCCAAGAGGAATCAGCCAATGGAAGCCGGGACCGATCTCTCGGTTCCACTTACCGAACCGAAGAACTACGCCTTTCTCGTATTCGTTGATCACATACCACGGAAGAAACAGTTGCCAGATCTGACCGATGGTCTCTAGGAGCTTCTCTATCATAACAGGAACTCCAACCCACCTTCGCCGTCTAAGAAGTCAACAGTCTTTAGCGCTTGCCAGTTCTTGATCGCTTCGTATGGAATGAACGCTGAGTTCAGCTCACCGGCTTTCAGTGGTTGCACCATAGGGCGAACGTTCATCGCCGGAACAGCGCCTAAGCAAGCGACGACTTCACTGCTCTTCTGCAGGCGGCTCAGGGAGTTCACACAAGAGCCCAGTTTCTGTTACCTTGAACACTCCGCCGCCAGCGATACACATCTGCGCAGCGCCACGAAGATAAGTCTCGTAGAGATGCTTCTGGAACTCTTCTTGTGTGAAGCACGCCACTGGCACAGTTTCAAAGCCAAGCGGCGTTTGTGCCGCCATTGCCGCAGAAATCATAAGAATCTTCATTTTTGAGCTCCACCTTTGGCTCCCAGCTTATTGGAGCGGCGGAACTCGCGCAATAGATCTAGATAAGAATGGTGCTTATGATCAAAGAAACGTTTGTCTTTCCTTGCTCTGGTGACTGCAGAACTCGCCTCCGCCATACGCTGAACCAATCTGGGGTATTGGTCTTCTGCTAGAAGAAGCGTGCCTGCACCAAGGTCAGCTTTGGAAATGAGAAATTTATACGGGTGATATAAAGAATCATATTTCTCTAGTAGCTTGACTGATAGAAAATCGAAGAAAGAATCAGGGAAGATAGAAACATCTAGCCAGTAGTAAGCTTTCGCCGCTATTAGATACCAGAGAACAGCTTCATCGAAATCTGAATCAATGAAATGGCAAGCGTAGGCAGTCCAATGCTCGCCGCCTCTAGGTGGAACCGCTTTCGCGCTTGGCAATCTGTTCACGGCGTTGCTCACAATGCTTCTTCAGCTGTTCAAGAAGGCGCGCGTTGCAATTCTCAGCCGATGGAACCGCAGGCCGATCGTCTATCAGAGTTCCATGGAGCGCCGCGTCGAGAAGGATCGCCGTTGTCGCGTTGATGTGACCGAGATGATGGACGCCGCTATCATGGGCGATTTCTTCCCGGTCTATCAGGCAATCAACATGCCTGCTGATCGCGCCAAGATACCCCATGTAACTGATAGGCTTCTCGCGCCAGTTGTAGGGACCGTAGCCTTTGACGTAAGCACCGTCCAAGCATGCTAGAGCTCCATGGATGCGTCCGGCTGCTGGAATAAGATGCAGTGGGACGCGACCGAGCGCCGCGAGATCTTTTGGGTTCATCTACAGACGCCGAGGCCGGCGAAGACGAGAGCGTTCACAACGGCAAGGAAAAGCGCCGCGCAGAACCAGCCAATTCCGAAGTAGATGAAGATTCTCATCGAGAGAACAAGCCTTTGATCCAAAGGATTGCATCAGAGACCAGCTTCCGGCCTGTAGTGCTGGAACCGGCTGCATATCCGAGAGCGAAGGCAACAATCTCAAACATGGGATTCTCCTTTATGTTGAGAGCAGACTGATAAGATACCCGAGCAGCCCGGACCACGCAAGCAAGACCACTATTAGCGCCGCTGCTTTTATCATCTCAGCTTTCGCGATCAGGTCGAGTATCTCGTTCCATTCGCGTTCTGGATCATTTGACATGCTGACCGACCCCATTCTCATTGATCTTCCATTCACGTTTGCGGTTGATCGCCATCTTCTTGTCGACTTCCCACGCAAGATTCTTGTGGACCCGGCTGCACACTTGTCCGACCATGATCTGGATGTCAGCACACTCGCTGGCCACTTTCTCCGGGTCAACTGCTGGAAGACGTGAGCGGCGCGCGAAGACCTGTTCCTCCTCTAGCAGATCATTGAGCTGATTAATCGTGAAAGGCTGAACTCCGAGATCCTTGAGAAGTTCAATGACTTCCGACATCATTCGCAGCGCCACAAGGAGAGGATGGCTAGGCGGTCCGAACGTTGTATTCGCCCATTCAAGAATCGTGAACTGATCTTCCCAATACGCAAGCGAACCGTGACACTGGCGCGCACTTTGAAGATTTCCATGCCGCAGGTGTGCTTCTGCGATCTCATTTATGCGTGTAGCAAGCTCGCTCTTCATCACCATCGTTTGTCTCCGGAGAAAAGGCGGAGCGCTGCTTTTACAGCGCTCCGCAAGTTGAAGCGCGCAAAGCGCTTCTCAGTCGCCGCCGACCGAGTCCATGAGTTTATCGTTGAAAGCTGTCGCGTAGCAGGCGCGGCGACGCCTCGTCTTCCGACAGCGAGCGAATGCTCAGAGTAGGAGCCAAGGCGTCCGCGCATGTTACAAGCTCCCTGTGTCGATGCAGAAGTTCCGTCCTTCGTCAGTTGCGACGATCCGCCAGCGCGCGTTCTGCTGAAGACGTTGTCGCAGCGCTGCAACTAGATCAACGTCGCTGATAGCATTGACAGCCAGAATCTTGGCGCTCAGCTCAGCTGACTTGCTTTGTGGAGTACGCTTGCGGACCGGAGTGCTCTGAGATGGCATCTCCGCGAGGATCGTTTTTCCGTCATGAATGTAGCCAACCTGCTCTTTCCCGAACACCTTGGCTCCCGGGAAGAATGCTTCATACAAGTTGAAGCCCCATCGAGTCGGCTTGTGATTTGTGTCCATCCAGACGCGCGCGTCTTTGTAGGCATAACCTGCTTCCAAGCGGAACGCGTCTCCCTCTCGGCTGAGCTTCATGTAGGCAGGAGAACCCATCTGGCGATAGGCTTCATCGCTTAGATGGAAGGAGCAGTAGAGATCTCCAACCTCACGATCTCCGGTAGGATTCTTCGTCTCATAGCGCGCTACTGTCACCATTATTGGTTCTCCATCTGTTTCAGGCGTTGCGGTCTGGAGGGAACCATCTTGTTCCCGTTTGGGTCCATCGGAGCGCCGTGCGCTTCATACACTGCAAACGGCATGCCGATCACGTAGCCTTCAATCTCCGGCGATTTGAAACAGACATGCTTCTTTCCTGCAGCGGCGCGCAACTTTAGGTGGTCGCGCATCTCGGCATGTGGATACTCGCCGATCTCTGCAGCGATGCGCTGCAGTTGCTTATAGAGCAACGAACCCGGCTCGGCGTAAGTTGCGGTCATCCGCCCGCTGAGGCCGAAATTGAGCGCCAACTTCTTGAAGTTGCCGCTATGTTTTTGATCCAGCCCGACGGCTGCATGGATCAGCTCATGGAGCAAGACGTCTAGAACGCGCACTGGCTCGGCCAGAACAGGAGAGACAAACAACTCATGTGTTTCATCTGCTGAACTGGTGGGACTCCAGCACTGGCCGATCGCCTTGCGTCCCGCCCTAGGGAAGCCGCAAGAGACTCGGATCTTCGCCGGTAAAGTGTGCTCGCCCTTGGCGAAGAACTGCTTACCGAGCTTCTTCGCTGCAGCGTTTAGCCATTGTTCACGGGTCTTGTGCGTCATTACTTGCGCTCCCAGACGATAGAGTTTCCTGGAACCTTGCTAACGCGGAAGGAGCTCTCTGGATTGCGGGCCGCCGCTTCTTCCGCATAAGCGACCGCACTGTGTCTTCCAGAGAAACTTCCCATGATGTACCACTTGCCAGCGCGATCCGTAGCTTCGACGCGATACTCATAAGGTGATTGCTGAGACATCAGAGTTTCTCCTTTACAAAATGGCGAACACACCGTTGATGAGCGACGCCCATTCAGCCAGCATGTATTCTTCCAGTGCATTAGCTGAAGCAGTTGTGCTGAGCGCCGGGCTCCGAGCATTGCTGAGGACACGCTCCAGAACATAGGCGCGGATCTTCTGCAGGTATTCCTCGTCAGTGAGGTCCACTGCATTGGAGCGGTGCTCAACCCACGCCACAAGTTCCTTGAGCACGGTATAACGTGCGACTGGTGTATAAAGGCGTCCGTCACCCCCAACGAAGCGCGTCATAGGGGTCTTTAGCGAACGCAGCCTTAGCGGCTTCAAGGTTGTGGTCAGCTCTCTTGAGAGCGTAGGCGAGCTCTTCCGTGAAAGTCTGGTAGGTCTTTGACATGGCGGCGACTCCTTTTCTATGTCCTGAATATAGGGCAAGCCGGAGCAGATGACAAGCCCTGTCGAAGAATTATTTTTCGGGTGGTTAATTAGAGGTTAATCTCACGAATTTGTAGGTCTTCCAAGCTGGCGCGCCTGCGCTCCACTGCAGCGGAACACACGGCTTCGGCCTCGCCGCGTGTAGAAAGTAGAGTCGGAATGGTGCTAAAGCCTCTGAACCTGCCTATTGCCTTATCCACTTCCGCAAAGAGGCCTTCATACTTTGTCCACTGTACAGCGAAGAACGTTGTCAAAACGGAATCTCTCCATTGTCTTCGCCTTCCACAGGCGTCTCCCACTTTTGCGCGCCGTATAATTCTTCCCAGCGCTTCCTGCATCTGTCTAGATCAGGCACAGCTAATACATAAGCGCGCTTCTTCACCTTGCGAGACCAGCCATCGCCGGACATCACATCAACTTCCACAAGCTGTTGACGCCGATTCATCTCTGGAAACACGCGAGACAAAAAGCGGCCTAGGCTTGTTTCTGAGCCGCGACGCGTGACCATCCATCGCCGCGTATTTTCAATGAAGTCATCCACGAGAGAATTGTAGATGACCTCTGTCTCCCACGTCTTGCTCTCTTCCAGGATGCGTCCATTCTGTAGCTTGCGGAAGAACCATTCTTCTTCAACGTTCAGTGAGAGCAGCTTCTGTTCGCGCAGCGCCTCTGTCTCCGGGAACTTCCGAACGTTGAAGTCGCAAAGATCGAGCGTCATCAGATGATGTAGCAGTGCTTCGCGCCCGCCGTGGCTCATCTGCTCGTCAATGGCGGCGAAGTAAGCGTGGTCTCGTTGATGGTTTTCGCCTACGTCCAAAACAAAATACCGACGCTCATCACCGCTTGCCGGAACGATGTGCGTATTATTGGATGCCATTATCAGATGAACATAATTCGGACAGACTTCAACATCAACGCCTTTAGCTTCAATCGGAATTGTCTCTTCTGTGACAAGCATCTTGAGGATTGATTCGTGCTTCTTGTCGCCAGCATAAAACGCTTCATCAGCGAAGAGAACAACCGCGTCCCGTAAGTGAGAATTGAAGTTGCCGATCAAGTGAGATGGATTTGAAATGTGTAGGAAGTGTCGGCCGAACAAGCTCCCAAACACCTTGGCGGTCTTAGACTTTCCGGTTCCTTTGCCGCCGCGAAGAACCACTGCAACTTCGCCAGCGCTTGCCGGTTGCTGTACAGCGCGCGCCATCCAGTGGATTAGATACTGATAAAGCTCGTCGCGACCCTGACATACGTTCTCGCGCAGATGATTCAAGAACTTGCTGCAGTCACCGGGAATGCTGTCGCAGGAGAAGCCTCTCCACAGATTATAGCAGTTGTCGACCTCTCGCCCCGGAGCGAACACAATAGACTC